>Ga0209952_1000194_pt1 | contig 192812 bp, 166 predicted proteins | sample ThiBiot_750_biof_2_FD_183951 | JGI IMG/M metagenome (GOLD analysis project Ga0209952, IMG submission 183951) | Wastewater bioreactor microbial communities from Cape Town, South Africa - Thiocy_cont_750_biof (SPAdes) | ecosystem: Engineered > Bioreactor > Thiocyanate-remediating >...
ACCTTTCTTCCCCCCGCCTCCCCGCCTCCCCGCCTCCCCGCCTCCCCGCCTCCCCGCCTCCCCGCCTCCCCGCCTCCCCGCCTCCCCGCCTCCATGTGATTCTTCTTCCTTCCTTCCCCACGACCAAGCCGCCCTAACTCTCCTCCCCCAACGCCTTCTTCCGCAGATGCTTCAACCGCTCCTGCCCATTGGCCGCATGCGGGTCGATCTCCAGCAGCTTTTCCCATGCCGCCAACGCGCCCTTCCAGTCCTCGCGCGCCTCGGCGATGCGGCTCAGCGTCTCGAAGGCGCTGAAATGGCGCGGGTCGCGGGTCAGCGCCTCGCGCAGATCGGCCAGCGCGCCGGCGTAGTCGCCCAGGTCGAAGCGGGCGATGGCGCGGCGGTTATAGGCTTCGGCCATGCCCGGCGAGAGCGTCACCACCGCGTCGAAATCGGCCAGCGCCTCGTCGGCGGCGTTGCTTTGCAGGTTGCGCAGGCCGCGCGCCATCAGCAGCCCGGCCGCCGGCCCGCCCTGCTCCATCCAGAGCTGCCGGATGCGCATCGACAACACCGCCGCCGCCGTATCGGTGGGGGCCGCCTTCAACGCGTCCAGCAGCACTTCCAACTCGCCGGAGGCGCCGCGCGCCGGTTGCGCCGCCGCCGGGGATGCCCCCACCGCCAGCGGCCCGGCCACCAGCAGGCCGAGCAGCGACAGGACAGCAGCCGATCGAAGGGATGCGCGCATGCCGCCATGCTGCCGCCACCGCCCGGCCCGGCGCAAGCGAAAGCGGGATGACCGGCTCGTGTCCTAGTCGTGCGAAACCCCGGCCAGCGCCGCCGGCGCCGGCCCGCCGGCCATCCAGTCCAGCAGTTGCACGCTGTGCACCACCGGCAGCGCGCCGCCGGCCAACTGGGTGAGGCAGCCGATATTGCCGGCCGCCACCACGTCGGGCCTTGTCGCCTCCAGGTTGGCCAGCTTGCGCGCCCGCAGCCGCCCGGCGATCTCCGGCTGCATCATGTTATAGGTGCCGGCCGAACCGCAGCACAGATGCCCCTCCGCCGGCTCCACCACGGTGAACCCGGCCTGCCGCAGCAGCGCCTTGGGCTGCGCCGTCACCTGCTGGCCGTGCTGCAGGCTGCAGGCCGAGTGGTAGGCCACGGTCAGCCCCGGCGCCGCGCGGGTCGGCGCGTAGCCGATCCGGGCGAGGTATTCGGTGATGTCCGCCGCCAGGCCCGAAACCCGCTCGGCTTGCGCGCGCAGCGGGTCGGTGCGGAACATGAAGCCGTAATCCTTCACCGTGGTGCCGCAGCCGGAGGCGTTGATGATCACGGCGTCCAGCCCCTCGCCGTCCGCCTCGCGGCACCAGGCCTCGATATTGGCGCGCGCGCTGGCCATCGCCGGGTCATGGCGACCCATATGGTGGGTCAGCGCGCCGCAGCACCCCGCCCCCCTCGCCACCACCACCTCAACCCCCAGCCGCGTCAGCAGCCGGATGGTGGCCTCGTTGATCGCCGGGTCCAGCACCTGCTGCGCGCAGCCGGCCAGCAGCGCCACCCGCCCCCGGCGCGGCCCGATGGCGGCATGCACCCGCGCGCCCTCGATGGCGCTCGGCGACGGCACATGGGCGGGCGCCAGCGCCAGCAGGGCGCGCAGCCGCTGCGCCGGCATCGACCGGCCCGGAATGAACGCGGCCAGCGGGCGGGCCAGCCGCGCCCCGATCAGCGCCGCGCGCATCAGTCCCGGGCGCGGCAGCACGGTGGCCAGCAGCGCCCGCAGCCCCCGCTCATGCCAGGGCCGGCGATAGGTCTGCTCGATGCGCACCCGCGCATGGTCCACCAGGTGCATGTAGTTCACGCCCGAGGGGCAGGTGGTCATGCACGACAGGCAGGACAGGCAGCGATCCACATGGCGCACCACCTCCTCGGTGGCCGGCCGGCCGGATTCCAGCATGTCCTTGATCAGGTAGATGCGCCCGCGCGGGCTGTCCAGCTCGTCGCCCAGCAGCACGAAGGTCGGGCAGGTGGCGGTGCAGAAGCCGCAATGCACGCAGGTCCGCAGCACCTGGTTGGAGGCGGCGGTATCCGGGTCGGCCAGCTGCGCCAGGGTGAAATTGGTCTGCATCGCCTAGATCCCCGCGAACATGCGGCCGGGGTTGAGAATGCCCTTCGGGTCGAACGCCGCCTTCACCCGCCGGGTGATCGCCGCCAGGGCGGGCGCCTCCGGCGGAATAACCGCCACCGCGGCGCGCAGCGCCTCGGGCGCGCGCAGCAGCATCCAGGTGCCGCCGGCCGCCCGCGCGGCCGCGCACACGGCGTCATGCGCCGCCTCGGTGGCCGGCCCCGCCACCCAGACCAGCCCGCCGCCCCAGTCGAAAAACCACGCGGCATCGAACGCCTCGGCCACCGCGCGGGCCACCGCCGGCCCGGCGGAGGGCCGCACCGACACGCGCCACACGGCCCCCGCCTCCGCAGCCAGTGGCAGCGCGTCGCGCACCGCCGCCCAGGCCACCTGGCTCGCCGCGTCGTCCAGCATCTCCGCCGCCCCGAACGCCGCCAGGTCGGCCCGCAGCCGCCCCGAGCGATAGGCCACCGAGGAGGCGAAATCCTCGATCCGCGCGAGCGTCACCGCCCCGCCCAGCCAGGCCAGCGCCGGCACCCGCGCCGCCTGCGCCGCCGGCAGGTGCGCCGCCCCCGAAACCGCGTAGGGCGACCCCAGGGCGGCCGCCAGCGCCGCCACCGCCCGCTCCGGCGCCAGCCCGCGCAGCACCAGCGTGGCGCGCCGCTCGGGCGCTGGCAGCACCTTCAGGGTGATCTCGCTCAGCACCGCCAGCGTGCCGTGGCTGCCGGCCAGCAGCTTGCACAGGTCCAGCCCGGTGACGTTCTTCAGCACCCGGCCGCCGGAATGGATGGTCTCCCCGATGCCGTTCACCGCCCGCACCCCCATCACGTGGTCGCGCATCGCCCCCCAGGCGACCCGGCGCGGCCCCGACAGGTTGGCCGCCACGGCGCCGCCGAGGGTTTGCGCACCCCCGCCCAGCAATGCCGAAAAATCAGGTGGTTCGGCGATGATGTGCTGCCCCTTGGCGGCCACCGCCGCAGCCACCTCGGCCAGCGGCGTGCCGGCGCCGGCGGCCAGGATCAGCTCGGCCGGCGAATACAGCCCGATGCCCGACAGCGCCCGCGCCGACAGCGTGCGCGCCGCCTGCACCGGCCGCAGCATGCCCAGCTTGCTGGCGTTGCCGCACACCAGCAGCGGCGTCCCCTCGGCATGCGCCTCGCCGACCAGTCGCGCCAGCGCGGCCTCGTCGGCCGGTTCCAGCCGGTCGGTCACGCGGCGTCGGCCTTCAGCGGGAACACCTTGCTGGGGTTGAGCAGCCAGCCGGGGTCGAAGGCGGATTTCACCCGGCGCATCTGCTCCAGTTCCGTCTCGCTGAACTGCACGCCCATCAGGTCGCGCTTTTCCACCCCCACGCCATGCTCGCCGGTCAGGCAACCGCCCACCTCGACGCACAGCCGCAGGATGTCGGCGCCGAAATGCTCGGCCTTCTCGAAGCTCGCGGGGTCGTTGGCGTCGAACATGATCAGCGGGTGCAGGTTGCCGTCGCCGGCATGGAAAATGTTCGCCACCTGAAGGTTATACGACATACTCATCTCCCCGATCCGCCGCAGTACCTCGGGCAGGCGAGAGGTCGGAATCGTCCCATCCATGCACAGATAATCCGGGCTGATCCGCCCCACCGCCCCGAACGCGCCCTTGCGGCCCTTCCAGATGGCCAGGGATTCCTCGGCAGACTGGGAGATTTTGAGGCTTATCGGGTCGAATTTCCGGCAAATCTGGCTGATTTTTTCCAGCAGATCGTCCTGTTCGGCGACGCTGCCCTCCACCTCGATGATCAGCATCGCCTCGGCGTCGAGCGGGTAACCGGCATGGGCGAACGCCTCGCAGGCATGGATGGCGGGCCGGTCCATGAACTCCAGCGCCACCGGGATGATCCCGCTGGCGATGATCGAATCGACGCAGGCGCCGGCTATCTCGTTGGAATCAAAGGCCGCCAGCATCGCCCGCGCGCCTTCCGGGCCGCGCAGGATGCGCACCGTGACCTCGGTCACCACCACCAGCTGCCCCTCGCTGCCGGTCAGCAGGCCGAGCCAGTCATAGCCGGCGGCATCCATGTGGGCGCCGCCGATCTCCAGCACCTCGCCCTCCACAGTCACGACCTTCAGGCCGAGCAAGTTGTTCGCAGTCACGCCGTAGCGCAGGCAATGCGCGCCGCCGGAGTTCATGTTGACGTTGCCGCCGATCATGCAGGCCAACTGGCTGGACGGGTCGGGTGCATAGAAGAACCCCCTGCCCTGCACCGCCTGGGTGATGCCGATATTGGTCACCCCCGCCTGCACCACGGCGCAGCGGTCCGCGTAGTCTATGTCGAGGATGCGGTTCATCCGCATCAGCCCGACCACCACCGAATCCTCCATCGGCAGCGCCCCGCCCGACAGCGACGTGCCGGCGCCGCGCGGCACCACGCGCACCCCCTCGCGATGGCAGAACGCCATCACAGCCGCCACCTGTTCCGTGGTTTCCGGCAGCACCACCGCCAGCGGCACCTGGCGGTAGGCGGAAAGTCCATCGGTTTCATAGGGTTTCAGCCGCAGCGCCTCGGCGATCACGCCGGTTTCGGGCAGCAGCGCGCGCAGCCCGGCGACAATCGAGTCGCGGCGGGCCAGCACGTCGCGCTTGGGGGCCGGTTGGGCGATCATGGCGATACTCCTGCACGCGCCCCATGGGGGCGGACGGAATGTGCGGCCGAACCGGCGCATCGGCAAGGCGCGGACAGCAAAAGATGCGCCCCGGAGGAGTGCCCCGGGGCGGTGTGCAGGCCGGAAGAAGCGGCCGGGGGTGCCCCGGCCGGCCGAACTCAGTCGCGCCAGGTCAGCCCTGGCGCGCCTTCATGCGGGGATTCTTCTTGTTGATGACGTAGACGCGGCCGTGGCGGCGCACCACGCGGCAGTTCTTGTCGCGGGTCTTGGCCGATTTCAGGCTGTTGCGGATCTTCATGACGGAAAGCCTTGTGCGCCGGAATGGTGAGCGGCGGGGATAGAGACGCAGCCCGCCGGTGTCAAGCCGGCAGCTACCCGCCGGCGGTCAGAATGGCATGCCAGCGCAGCAGGCGGATGCGCCCTTCATGCATCAGGCGGATGCGGCGCATCCACAATTCCGCCTCCGCCACCACCGCGGCGGCGCGGGCGGGGCCGGGGCGGTCGGCGGCCAGGCTGCGCACGAGCCGCTTCCAGCCCAGCACCGCCAGCTTCATGTGCCGGGCCGACATATCCTCCACTACCCGCACCTCGAAGCCCAGCCGCCCCAGCACGCGGGTGATCGCGTCGTCGGAGGGCAGCAGCGGCGCCCGGCCCTCCAGCCGGCACCAGGCGGCCACCGCCGGGTCGGCGGGGTTCAGCGGCGCGCTGGCGACCGTCTCGACCAGTACCAGCTGGCCATGTGGCTTGAGGGCGGCGGCGATGGCGGACAGCACCGGCTCGGCCACCGCGTCGCGCAGCGACTCCATCGCCATGGCGTGGTGGAAATAGCGGCGGCGGAAGGCGGGGGCGTCGGGGTTCCAGGGGGCGACGGTGGCGCGCTTGGCCAGCGCGGTGCCGGCGCGCTGGATGCGCCGCGCGGCGATCTCGGCCAGGTCGGGGTCGGCCTCGTGCGCCGCCACCCAGACGCCCAGCTCGCTGGCCAGGGTCTGCGCCGGGCCGCCGGCCTCCGCCCCCAGCACCAGCAGCGAGGAGGCCGCCGAGAGGCCCAGCGGCACCGCCAGGCGCACCAGTTCGGCCGCACCCCCGGGGTTGAGATAGCCCTCGCCCCACAGTTCTTCGGCCAGGGACACGCGCGCCGGGGTCCAGAGCGAGCGGCCGGCGGGGCTGGGCGGCGGCTCGTCGGCCGCCATGCCCGGCAGGTCGGCCACGGAAAACAGCGGCGCGGGCGCGCGCGGCGCCGGCCTGCCCCGTCCCAGCCAGTTGCGCAGCCCTGCCAGCCCCATGTGCCCGCCGTGGTCCCGATCGGCCGGCAGACTGTCGCCCAGGGGTGAAGAATGGCTTTACGCGGGAAATTCGGTCAGCACGTAGCGCACCACCTCGTCGCCCACCACGCTGGGCTTGTGGCGGTGGGCGGGGCCGTCCGGGATGTGCAGCATGTCGCCCGGCCCGGCCACCACCTCATGGTCGTCGAAGCGGTAGCGGATGCGGCCGGACAGGATGAACACGGAATGCCCGGTCTCGCACCACGCCCCCTCGGGCGTGCCGGGCGGGCTGGGCGCACGCTCCTGGTAGCGCAACGCCACGCCGAAGCCGGAGACGGCCTCGCGCAGTTTCAGGGTGGGGCTGGCCTGGGCCAGGGGGTGTTCGGCGGCGGGGAACAGATAGGGGCTGGTGCTCATGGCCGTGACGATACCATGCGCGCGGCTTGACGGAAGCCGGGGGAGGCGCGATGTCCACGCCGCAGCAGGAGAACATGATGGCCAGCACCCAGCCGGCGGGCGGCACGAACTATGCGCTGATGGGCTTCCTGGCGATGGCGATCGCCGTGGTGGGGCTGCTCGGCGTGGTGGCGACTGTGGTGACGCCGCTGCCGCTGGAACGGGCGATGGCGCGCGACGCGACGCTGGACGAGGTGCAGGCAGCACTGGGCCAGCCGAACGCGCAGCAAATGGTCGACGCGCTGCGCACCCGCCTGGGCGAGAGCGCCGCCGCGATCCTGCCGCTGGGGCCGGACACGCCGGCGCGCATCGCCACCGAGCGGGCGGCCATGCGCACCCGCCTGGCCGCCGAGTCGCGCGAGGCGGCGGCGCGGCTGCGGCTACTGATCATCGTGTCGAGCCTGATGGCGGCCGGGTTCGGCGCCATGCTGTTGCAGGCCGGGCGGCGGCGGGAATAAGCGGCCGGGTTTGGGGGCGGGGTTCGGGCGGCGGGACGACAAGAACCACATGGAGGCGGGGAGACGGGGAGAAGCAAGGCGGGGCGCCGCCGCGAACCCCCGGACGCGGCGCCGTCCAGCACGTGGATGCCGCTGCCCGTCGCCGAGCGTAGCAGGTCGGCGGGGCGGTCGCCGTTGAAGCCGGCGCTCGCCACCTGGGCCGGCGCGCCGGCGATCTCCGGTGGTGCCAGGCCGTCATCGACGCTATCGCGGGGGATGTCGCGGCCAAGATGTGAATCGGCCCCGAGACGGCCCTCTTCCAGCTTCGACATCACGCCGAGCCTGTTCGCATACCAGTCGCAGGCCCGGAGTCGCGGCGTCGCCTGGCGGCGGCGCCAGGCCGCCCTGCGCTACTCGGCCCGCTCGTCCGCCGCGGCCCAAATCATGCCTCGCCGCAGGATGGCGCTCATCTGCGGCACCGCGAACTCGGCGGAAACGTGGCCGAGGGAGGAATAGAACACCCGTCCCTTGCCGTATCGCCGTTTCCAGACCACCGGCATCACCACCCCGTCGATCCAAGGCGCGTGTGCCCCGGAGAACGTGGTCGTCGCGAGCACCTCGTTCGATGGATCGACATGCATGTAATACTGCTCCGACCGATAATCGAAGCTCTCGATCCCGGCCATGACGGGGTCGTCGGGGCGGGTGATATCCACCCGATAGTCGATAACGCCGCCGGGATGGGCGACCCACTGGCCGCCGCACATGAACTGGTATTCGGTGGCGTCGCGGAATGCATCGCACATGCCGCCATGGTAGCCCGCCAGGCCGACGCCGCCGCGCACCGCGGCGGTGAGGTTGGCCAACTCCTCCTTCTCGATCTTCGACATCGTCATGATCGGCACGATCAGGCTGAGGTCCTTTAGGGCTGGGTCGGCGAGCGCCTCGGTCGAGGTTTCGCTCCAGACCTTGAACCCGGCCTCGCGTAGCATGGCGGCGATGATCTCGGCGCATTGGGCAGGCTCGTGCCCATTCCAGCCGCCGGCGACGATGAGCGCTTCGCGCATTCTGTGTCCCTCCCTAGGTCAGTGCCACGAGCGGCGCAGGCCGCTCAACGCTTGTCTCGATCGCGATATGCCGACCGCTCTCGGAAGAGAGGCCAAACGCCTCCATCACTTCGAGCACGTGCAGCGCCAGTGCGCCACTGGCGCGATGCGGGTGGCCGGTGCGGATTGCCTGGCCAAGATCGGCCGCCCCGATGCCGCGGTAGTTGCCGTCGGCATAAGGCGCATCCACCGGGATGTCCTCCCACTCGCCGCCGGTGCGCAGGAATTCGATCGGGCCGCCGAAGCGGTTCGGATCTGGCACCAGCAGCGTGCCCTCAGTACCGTAGAGTTCGATCGGCGTGTGGCGGTGGCCGGCCACGTCGAAGCTGGTGATGACCTGCACGATGGCGCCGCTCACGAAGCGGATCGTGCCGGTGACATGGGTGGGCACCTCGACGGTGATGCGTTGCCCGCGCCGAGGTGCGCTGCCGATCTCGCGGGTTGCGCGCGGGGTGCTGACCATGCCGGCCACGCTCCGCACCGGGCCCAGCAGGTTGACCAGCGCGGTGAGGTAGTAGGGCCCCATGTCCAGCATCGGGCCGCCGCCCGTGTGGTAGTAGAAATCCGGATTCGGATGCCAGCGCTCGTGGCCGGGGCACATAAACGTGGCGGTGCCACCGACCGGCGTGCCGATCCGCCCTTCGTCCACCAGACGCCGGCAGGCCTGGTGGCCGCCGCCCAGGAACGTGTCTGGCGCGCAGCCGACCAGCCGGTTCGCGGCGCCGGCCGCCGCCATCAGCCGAGCGCCGTCGGCGAAGGTGGTCGCCAGCGGCTTCTCGGAATGCACATGCTTGCCCGCCGCGATGGCTGCGAGACCGACCTCGAGATGCGATTTCGGCGTGGTCAGGTTGACGATCAGCTCGATCTCGGGGTCGGCGAGCAGGGCATCGACGCTGGCGTGGGGCACGCCGAATTCCGCGGCGCGGGCAGCGGCGACAGCCGGGTCGCGGTCCGCGACACCGCGGACCCGCACACTGTCGAAGCCCGGCAGCGCCCTGAGGTAGGCGGGCGAAATATTGCCGCAGCCGATGATGCCGATGCCGACTGGCTCGAACTTTTCGTTGTTCATCCTTGGGTTTCCTCCATCCTGACGGGCGTGTTCGGCGGCATCGGGCCGGTGGTGCCCCACGGCGCGCCATAGAGCGCGCGGAGCGCCACGCCGGCCGCTCCACGGGCCCAGGCGGTGTCGTCCAGCTCGTCCACCACCAGGGTCGCCACGTCGCCGAGCCAGGGCGGGAGCGTGGCCTCCAGCGACGCGCGCAGCGGCTCCATCAGCCGCGCGCCGAACGCCAGCGTCGAGCCGGTGAGTACCACGCGCGCCGGGGCGAACAGGGTGATCAGGTTGCCGATGGTGATACCGAGCGCGGTGGCGGCACGCCCGACCGCATCCTGCCGCTGCAGGGTGAGCGTCGGGCCGGCGCCGGCACGCGCGGCTTCGGCCTTGATGTTGCCGAGGATCGCGCCCTCGGAGGCGATGTCGGCCAGACGGGCCGACGCACCGGCCTGGCCGCAACCGCCGATCACCAGGTCGCCGAGATGGAAGCTGATGCCGCGGGCGCCGCGGAACAACTGGCCGCCATGCATGACCCCGAGGCCGAGCGAGTGGTCGACGGTGACGACCAGGAAGTCATCCAGTTCGCGGCACTGGCGGAACCAGTGCTCGGCAACCGCCGCCGCGTTGCTGTCGCTTTCCACCAGCGTCGGCAGGCCGAGCCGGGTGCTGATGGCCGCACCGAGCGGCACGTCGCGCTCGCGCAGGATCGGGCTGTAGCGGACGATGCCGGTGGTGTGCTCGGCCACCCCGGGCAGCGCAATGCAAAGGCTGTTGACGGCGCCGAGCGCAAGCCCGGCATTGGCGACGCAGCGGCGCACGAGGTCCTCGACGAGATCGGCGATCACCTCCGAGGACTGGCGCTCGACACGCACGGGCGTGATGAGGTCGGCCAGCACGTCTCCCTGGAAATCGGTGACCACGCAGACGATCTGCTGCTCGCCGAGCCTGACGCCGACAACGCGGGCGGCGCCGGGGTTGAGTTCCAGCATGACGCGCGGGCGGCCGCGCTGGGTGGTGCGGATGCCGCCGATGGCACGGCTGACGATCAGCCCGTCCTCGAGCAGCGAGGCGGTGATCGCGGAAATCGTGGTGGAACTGAGTTCGGTCGTCGCGCAGATTTCGGTGCGCGAGATCGAGCCGTTGCGGCGAATGGCGTCGAGTACATGGAACCGGTTGATGGCCCGCATGAGTTCGGGATCGGCCGTCTTCATGGCCATGCAGCGTGGGGCTCGGGGTTTTTATCGCGGATCATGGGGTAAATCTGGCCGCATCCTTGGATTGCATCAGGCGTTGCGCCGCATTTGCTTGACGTTGCGACCGACACCCGGCAATTTATCCTTAATACGGGAAAAAGGACAATCACCGTGCGGAGGATAAACGCCATCCCGACGAGCGCCCGGCTTGGGCGCCGCTCCCTCATCGCCGCCGCCGCGCTCGGCGCCTTCGGCCGGCATGGCTTCGTCACCCCGGCCGAGGCCGCCGCGACGATGATCCGCTGGCTGCATCTCGAGGTTAATCCGCAGATTCTGAAGATATGGAACGCCGCCGCGGTGGAATTCCATGCCCAGCACCCGGACAGCGAGGTCCGGCTGCAATTCCTGGAAAACGAGGCGTTCAAGGCCAAGCTGCCGACTCTGCTACAGTCGCCCGACGCGCCGAGCATGTTCTACAGCTGGGGCGGCGGGGTGATGCGGGCGCAGATCGAAACCGGCGCACTGCGCCCGGTGCAGATGGATGACGCCTGGAAAGCGCGGCTCAACCCCGCGGCGCTGAGCGCCTTCACGTCGGATGGCAAGATCTGGGGCGCGCCGCACCAGATGGCGCTGATGGACGTGTACTACAACAAGACGCTGTTCAAGAAGGCCGGGGTCGCCGCCGAACAGATCAGGACCTGGGATGACCTGCTCGCCGCGGCGAAGGCGCTGAAGGCGGCCGGCATCACCCCGATCGCGGTGGGCGGCGGCGACAAATGGCCGATCATGCACTGGTGGGCCTACCTGGTGGTGCGCGCCGGCGGCCGGCAGGCGCTGGACGACGCCAAGGCGGGCCGCAACGGCGGCTTCACCGCGGCACCGTTCGTGGAAGCCGGCCGGCTGTTGAAGCAGCTTGCCGATCTGCAGCCATTCCAGCCGGGCTACCTCGGCGCCACCTTCCCGCAGATGCTGGGCACGTTCGGCGACGGCCGGGCGGCGATGATGCTGAGTTTCAGCGGGTCCTACGCGCGCCAGGCGCATGCCGCCGCCGATGGCAAGGGCATCGCGCACGACGATCTCGGCCTGTTCGCCTTCCCCGGCGTGGCCGGCGGCAAGGGCCTGCCCACCGACACCATGGGGGGAATGAACGCCTGGCTGGTGTCGCACACCGCGCCGCCGCAGACCGATGCCTTCCTCAACCTGCTCACCAGCCTGAAATATCAGGTCGAGACCGCGGCGACCGGCATCTACATGCCATCGGTTCCCGCGGCGAACTCGGCGATCACCGACACGCTGTTGCAGCAGCCGGCGGCGGAACTGGCGAAATCGACCTACCATCAGAACTACTTCGATCAGGATCTCGGCCCCGATGTCGGCCGCGTGCTGAATGATCAGACGACCGCGTTGGTGGCGGGGAGCATCACCGCGGAAGGCGTGGCCAAGCAGATCGAGGAGGCATGGAAGCTCAGTCATTGAGCGGCCTCTCGCCTGGCGCCGCCCTGGCCTTGCCGCCCGCCGGCGGGCAGGCGCGGCGTCGGCGCAGCCTCGGCCAGCGGCTGTGGTCCACGGGGCCGGTGCTGGTGCTGTTCCTGCCGCCGGCGCTGCTGCTGTTCACCGCGCTGGTGGTGGTGCCGATCCTGGATGCCGGCCGCTACAGCTTCTTCGACTGGAGCGGCTACGGCGTGCCGACGCGTTTCATCGGCTGGCGCAACTTCGACCTGATCTGGCGCTATCCGGCGTTTCATCAGGCGCTGCTGAACAACCTGCTGATCATCGCCGTGTCGCTCTGCATCCAGTTGCCGATGGCGCTCGGGCTCGCCAGCCTGGTCGCCAGCCGCATCCGCGGTGCAGTGACCTTTCGGATGATCTTCTTTCTGCCGTACATCCTGGCCGATGTTGCCGCCGGGCTGATCTGGCGCTTCATGTATGACGGCGACTATGGCCTCGCCGCGGCGATGGCGCATGTGCTGGGCCTTCCCGCGCCGTACGTGCTGGCCGACCCGCATTGGGCGATGACGGCGGTGCTGGTGGTGATCGTGTGGAAGTATTTCGGCTTCCACATGATGCTGTTCATCGCCGGGCTGCAGGGTATCGACCCGGCGTTGCTCGATGCCGCCGCGATAGACGGCGCCAACCGGCTGCAGCGGTTTCGCCGCGTCACCTTGCCGCTGCTGACGCCGACCATCCGCCTCTCGGTGTTCTTCTCGGTGATCGGCTCGCTGCAGTTGTTCGACCTGATCATGCCGCTGACCAAGGGCGGCCCGGAGGACAGCACGCAGACGCTGGTGACCTTCCTCTACAGCTTCGGCATCATGCGCATGCGGGTGGGCTTCGGCAGCGCCGTCGGCGTGGTGCTGTTCGTGATCTGCGTGGTGTTCGCCTTCGGCTACAAGCGCCTGGCGTTCCGCGATGTCTGACGTTTCCGCCCATTCCCCTGCCCATCGGCTCACCAGCACCGCACGCTCACGCCGCTTCGCCCGTTCGCGCGCCTTGGTCACACTGGCGATGTACGCGGTGCTGACGGTCATGGCCTGCATCATCCTGGTGCCGCTGCTCGCCACCGCGCTCGGCGGCTTCAAGTCCTTGGGCGAGTTGCGAACCAACCCGATTGGGCTGCCGATGCGCTGGCAGTGGGACAACTATCTCGGCATCCTCGGGAGCGCGCGCTATTGGGCGATGCTCGGCAATTCGATGCTGATCGCCGGCTTAACCGCTGCGCTGACGCTCGTGGCCGGGTCGATGGCAGCCTTCACCTTCGCGCATGTGCGGTTCTTCGGGCGCGAGATGCTGCTGAACTATTTCCTGCTGGGGCTGATGTTCCCGGCCGCGACGGCAGTGCTGCCACTGTTCATCCAGATCCGCGACTTCGGCCTGCTGGACACCTACTGGGGCGTGATCCTGCCGGAATCGGCCTTCGGGCTGGCGATGAGCATTCTGTTGTTCCGCGAGTTCTTCCGTGCGTTGCCGAGCGAACTGCTGGAGGCGGCGTCTGTGGACGGCTGCGGCTACATCCGCTTCTTCTTCTACATCACGCTGCCGCTGTCGCGGCCGATCCTGGCGACGGTGGGGATCTTCAGCTTCGTGCGGAGCTGGAACAACTATCTGCTGCCGCTGATCATGCTGAACAGCGAGGCGAAATATCCCTGGCCGCTCGGCATCATGGTCTATCAGGGCGAGTTCAGCACCGAGTGGCAGCTGGTACTGGCATTCGTGACGCTAACGATCCTGCCAGCCGTGATCGTCTTCTTTGCGGCGCAGCGGCACATCATCTCGGGGTTGACGGCGGGTGCGGTGAAAGGGTGACGGGCTGACGCCGCTCCGCCTTCTTGAGCCGTTCGTTGAGCATCTGCCCCGCGCGGCCGATCTTGGCCGCAATCGAGACGATCGCCGCCCAGCGCGACGGGTGCTCGTGCTCGTGCTCCAGAACCATCCGGACCGCGCGATCGCGCACGTCGTGGGAAATGCGCAACTGTAACGCCGGGCGACGACATCAGCCCCGAGCACGTGAATGCCAACCTGGTTCGACCCGCCACTGCCCGCATGCGGCCGGCGGGAAGCGCAGCAGGAAGCGTGCGCCTCCCGGTTGTGCGACCCTGTGGGGTGCGTTCATGACTTCCGCCGCAGCGGGAGCGCGGCGCCCTGAGAGGGCCGTCGGCGGCGAGGTTCGTTCATGCCGGCGCCAGGGGCTCGGCCCCTGGTGGGTCTGAGCGAAGCCCAGCCTTGGCCTGCCTCCAGCCTTGGCTTGCTCCCGGCCTTGGCTTGCTCCCGGTCAGTCGAAGCCCATGAAGCTCGGCATGGTGCTGATCGGCGGGGCCGCCTTCAGCTTGCCGATATCCGGCACCGGGCGGGCGGTGCGGGGGTCGCCGGCCAGCAGCGTCTCCAGCGCGGCGGCCACCGACAGCACATAGTGGTCGCCGCCGCGCGGGCCGATGATCTGCAGGCCGAACGGCATTCCGTTGAGGTCCAGCCCCACCGGCAGGCTGACCGCCGGGTGCCCAGCCAGGGTCACCGCATAGGCCAGCGCCAGCCAATGGAAATAGGTGCGGGTCGGCTTGCCGTCGATCTCGGCCGGGTACAGCTCGGTCCAGGGCCGCGGGCTGAGGGTGATCGAGGGGGTGATCACCACGTCGGTGGTGGCGAAGAAATCCTGCCAGCGGCGGTACATTTGCGTCTGCAGCACCGAAGCGCGGGCCACGTCCTCGGCGGTATAGCGCAGCCCCTCCTCCACATTGGCGCGCACGTTCGGGCCGACATCGGCCGGCCGGGTGCGCACGCGATCCAGATGCGCGGTGAGGAAGCCGATGGCGCGCAGCACCTCGAACGCCTCGTCCGCCCCGGTGCAATCCGGCGTCGCGTCGGCGGCGTGGCCGAACACGTGGCGGAACAGGCCGGTCTTTTCGGCGAACACCCCGGCGATCTGCCGCTCGGTCGGCGCGAAGCCGAGGTCGGGGGTCAGCGCCACGCGCAGCCGCGACAGGTCGACCGGGTCCGGCCGGGCGAAATCCTCGGCCCGGCGCACCTGGCGGCCGTGGATGGTGGTGGCCAGCGGGTCGCGCGCGTCGTCGGAGACCATGGCGGAGAGCAGCAGGCAGGTATCCGCCACCGTGCGCGCCATCGGCCCCTGCACCGGCAGGCCGGACCAGCCGAGGCCGCGCGTTTCGCTGGGCACCAGGCCGGGGGTGGGGCGGAAGCCGACGATGCCGCAGAACGCCGCCGGGTTGCGCAGGCTGCCGCCGGTGTCGCTGCCCGAGCAGATCGGCACCTGCCCGGTGGCCAGCGCCACCGCCGAGCCGCCGGAGGAGCCGGCGGCGGACTTCGTGGGGTCGAATGGGTTGCCGGTGGCGCCGTAGACGGCATTGCGGGTGTTGGCGCCGGCGCCCCATTCCGGCGTGTTGGTCTTGCCCAGCACGATCGCCCCGGCGGCGCGCAGGTTGGCCACCATCGCCTCGTCCTGCGCCGGCACGTGGTCGCGGAAGATCGGGCTACCCCAGGTGGTGCGCAGCCCGCCGGTGACGTTCAGGTCCTTGATGCCGACCGGCAGGCCGTGCAGCGGGCCCAGCGCGTCGCCGCGCATCACCGCCGCCTCGGCGGCGCGGGCAGTGGCGCGGGCACGGTCGAAATCGCGCGCCACCATGGCGTTCACCGCCGGGTCCACCGCCTCGATCCGCGCGATGCAGCTTTCGGCGAGTTCCACCGGGGAGAGCTGCTTGCGGCCGATGCGCGTCCGCGCCTCCACCGCCGTCAGGTCACAGGGCTCGCTCATGCCGCGGCACTCGCCCGCGCCTGCATGCGCGCGTGGTGGGCGGTGATGTTGGAAAGCTGCGGGTTGATCGGCTGGCCGACGCCGGCGCCGAAATCCAGGAAGCAGAACAGCAGGATGTCGGCCAGGGTGAACCGGCTGCCGCAAACGAAGTCGTGCCCCGCCATCAGCCCGTCCAGCCAGGCGAGCCTTTCCTGCGCGGTCTGCTTGAGGTCGTCGGCCGCCTGCGGGATGACGTGGATGCGGCCGGTGAACAGCTTCAGCCCCTCGGCGAAGCGGAAGCCGTTGGCCAGGGGCTCGACGATGTTGAGGTCGATGCGGCGCGTCCACATCCGCGTTTCGGCCCGCTGCCGGGCGGTGGCGCCGATCAGCGCCGGGGTGGGGTGCGTCTCCTCCAGGTATTCGCAGATGGCGGTGATCTCGGACAGCACGAAGCCGTCGTCCAGTTCCAGCGCCGGCATCTGCCCGGCCGGGTTCTTGGCGAGGTAGGGGGGGCGCCGGTTCTCGCCGCCGCGCAGGTCGATGGTGGTCCTGGGCAGGTCGATGCCCTTCTCGGCGGCGAACATGCGCACCACGCGCGGGTTCGGGCCGATCGAGTCGTAGAACAGCATGGTGGTTTCCCCCTCGTGTCTCGGTGGCAGGTAAGGGAAGGCCTTCGTTTTGTGAACAAAAAGAAGCAAAAAACTTTATTCGTTTTGGTTACCGCACCGAACGAACAAAAGTTTTTTGGTTCTTTTTTTCAAAAAAGAACGCCTTCCTTGCTTTCCTTAATACCCCAGCGCCAACCCATCCTTGCGCGGCTCCGACCCGGCGCACAGCACGCCGCGCTTGCGGTCGATCCAGATGGCCTGGCCGCCGCCATGCGGGCGCGGCGCCTCGGCGACCTCGTGGCCCATCCGGGTGAGTTCCGCCACCACCGCGGCCGGGATGCCGCGCTCGGCCTCCACCTTGCCGCGGAAGGCGAAGATGCGGGCGAGGTCGATGGCTTCCTGGATGTCCAGCCCGTAGTCGAGCATGTTGGTCAGCAGCCAGCTATGGCCCACCGGCTGGTAGTGGCCGCCCATGACGCCGAACGGCATCACCGCCTCGCCGTCCTTGGTCAGCATGCCGGGGATGATGGTGTGCATCGGCCGCTTGTTCGGGGCGATGCAGTTGGGGTGGCCACGCTCCAGCCGGAAGCCGAAGCCGCGGTTTTGCAGCATCACGCCGGATTCATGCGCCAGGATGCCGGAGCCGAAACCCTCGAACAGCGAGTTGATGAAGCTGCAGGCGTTGCCGTCCTTGTCCACCACGCAGAGATAGACGGTGTCGCGGTGCATCGGCAGCGCCGCCTCGCCGGCCGCCGGCAGGTGCTCCATGGCCACCTCGTCGCGGATCAGGCGGCGCAGGCTGGCGAGGTAGGCCGGGTCCAGCAGCTTGCCCACCGGCACCTCCACCTGCCCGGGGTCGGCCAGGAAGGCGTCGCGGTCGCGGTAGACTAGGCGGGAGGCCTCCATGTGGCGGTGGATGCGCGTCACCCCCAGCGGGCCGTCCGGCGCCGGGCCGTAGCCCTCCAGGATGCCGAGCAGCATCAGCGCCAGCAGGCCCTGGCCGTTCGGCGGGCATTCCCAGACCTCATGGCCCTTGAAGCCGATGCTGATGGGGTCCACGAACTGCGCGGCGGTGCGGCCGTTGTGGAAATCCTCCTCGGTATGCAGGCCGCCACGGGCGCGCAGGGTGGCGACGATATCGGCGGCGACCGGCCCCTCGTAGAAGGCGCGGGCGCCGTGCTTGCCGATGGCCTTCAGCGTCTCGGCCAGCCTGGGCTGGTAGAACATATCGCCCACCTTGGGCGCGCCGCCGCCGGGCAGGAACGGGGTGGAGCCGCCCTTCTGCAGCTTGGCGACCGAGCCCACCCAGTCGCTGCCGACCTTCGGGTGCACCGGATGGCCGTGCTCGGCATAGCCGATGGCCGGGCGCAGCAACTCGTCCAGCCCCTTGGTACCGTAGGCGGCCAGCAGCGTCTCCCACGCCGAGATGGCGCCGGGGACGGTAACGGCGTGCGCGGAGGTGTTCTCCAGCGCGCGGATCTGGTGGGATTCGAACCAGTCGATATTCGCCGCCGCCGGCGCGCGGCCGGAGCCGTTCAGCGCGACCACCTTCTTCTGGCCGGCCGGGGCGTAGAGGCAGAAGCAGTCGCCGCCGATGCCGGTGGAGGCCGGCTCCACCACGCATTGCACCGCCACGGCGGCCACCGCCGCATCGAGCGCGTTGCCGCCGGCGCGCAGCACGTCCAGCGCCGCCAGGGTGGAGGCGGGCATGGAGGTCGCGGCCATGCCGTTGGTCGCGTAGACAGGGCTGCGCCCCGGAAACTGGAAATCGCGCATGCAGCGCCCCCTCTGGCTGGCCGGAATCGTTCGCGCGGACGCTCGCACGCGCCTGGACCCTTGGCAACCGCCCGGCCCTGCGCAACAACAGCCATACGGCCAGGCACCCAGACAGGACATTGACCCGTGGCGACACCCGAGGATTTCGACCGGCTGGACATTCGCGTGGGCACGGTGGTGGACGCCCAGCCCTTCCCCGAGGCGCGCAAGCCGGCGTTCAGGCTGTGGATCGATTTCGGGGGCGAGATCGGGGTGAAGCGCTCCTCGGCGCAGATCACCGTGCATTACAAGCTGGACCAGCTGATCGGCCGGCAGGTGCTGGCGGTGGTGAACTTCCCGCCGCGCCGGATCGGCCCGTTCGAGAGCGAGGTGCTGACGCTGGGCATGCCGGACGACGACGGCGCGGTGGTGCTGCTGCGGCCGGACTTCAAGGTGGCCAACGGCGGACGGATGTTCTGATGGCCGAGCACTACTACACCGTCACCTGGGACCAACTGCACCGCGATGCCCGCGCGCTGGCCTGGCGGCTGATCGAGCGCGGCCCCTTCCAGGGCATCGTCGCCATCACCCGCGGCGGGCTGATCCCGGCCGCCATCATCGCCCGCGAGCTGGAGCTGCGGCTGATCGACAGCGTGTGCGTGGTGACCTACGACGAGGAGGCGCGCGGCGTGCCGGTGATCACCAAGGCGCCGGACGCGGCCGGCGACGGCGCGGGCTTCCTGATCATCGACGACCTGGTGGACACCGGCAGCACCGCGCGGGTGGTGCGCAAGCTGCTGCCGAAGGCGCATTTCGCCACCGTCTACGCCAAGCCGGCCGGGCGGCCGCTGGTGGATACGTTCGTGACCGAGGTGAGCCAGGACACCTGGATCCTGTTCCCGTGGGATACCGAACTGCAGATGGCGGTGCCGCTGGCGAAGCGGGAGAAGCCGGGGGGGTAGGCGGCCCATGGACACCGATGATGGCTGGCCGGACTCGGCCTCGGCCTGGATCGCCGACCAGGGCGAGGCGGGCGACTTCAGCCGCCGCCACGTGCTGGACGCGCCGATGCTGGCGCGCGTGGCGCGATCGGGCGCGCGCACGGCGCTGGATGTCGGCTGCGGCGAGGGACGGTTCTGCCGCATGCTGGCCGCCGCCGGCATCGCCGCCACCGGCATCGATCCGACCGAAGCGCTGCTGGAAGCCGCCCGGGCGCGCCATCCGGGCGGCGACTACCGGCGGGGGCAGGCGGAGGCGCTCGACCTTGCCGATGGCGGCTACGACCTGGTGGTGAGCTACCTCACCCTGCTCGACATCGCCGATATCGGCCGCGCGATCCCGGAGATGGCGCGGGTGCTGCGGCCGGGCGGGCGGCTGCTGATCGCCAACATGAACAGCTTCTTCACCGCCGGGCCGCCGGAAGGCTGGACGACCGGGGCCGACGGCACGCGCCGCTTCTGCCTCGACCACTATCTGGAGGCGCGGGCGGACTGGGTCGCCTGGCGCGGCATCCGCATCCGCAACTGGCACCGGCCGATGGAAACCTACATGGCGCTGCTGCTCGGCCAGGGCCTGCTGCTGCGGCATTACGCCGAGCCGGCGCCGGTGGGCGGCGACCCGGCGATGGCGGCGCGGTATCGCCGGGTACCGTATTTCCACATCATGGAGTGGCAGAAGCCGGCGGCGAAATAGCCCCCCCGCTACCGCCCCATCCGGCACAGGAAGTCGATCTGCCAGCGCATCTCCTCCACCGCCAGCGGGAAGCCGCCGCCGGCAGTGGCGCGCAGCACGGTGGCCGGGGCCAGCCGGGCCAGCAGCACCTGCACCGGGCCGGCCACGCGCATCGAGAACCCGGCCTTCCAGACCAGGCTGACCAGCCCCTTGGCGCTGCGCAGCGTGGCCGCGCGATCGACCACCGAGGCACCGACATCGGCGGCCACCGCCAGCATGGCCGAGACCATGCGCGCCTCGCCGCGATGCACCGCGGCCAGCAGCGCGTCCTCGTTCAGCCGGTCGTCGGCGAACAGGTTCTGCGCCTCCGACATCGCCTGGCTCAGGTCCGGCGCCGGTTCGCCGGCGGTGGCTGCGGGCTTCAGGCGGATCGACAGGCGCTGGCGCAGCTCGGCGGTCACCGAGGCATCCAGGTCGGCGCGGCTGGCCAGTTCATCCAGCAGCTGGGTGGCCACGATGTCGGACAGCGCGCGGCTGGCCCGCGCCGACAGCACCGGGCGGCGGACCAGCGGCGCGTGCCATGCCTCGTGGTCGGCGGCGCGGCCGATCAGCATGTCCAGCGTGGTCTCGCGGATCGCCGCAGAGGTGTTTTCCAGCAAGGCGGTGATCGCGGCGGTGTCGGCGGTGGCGGCGACCGCGTCTGAGACCGCTTCCGGCAGTTCGGCCCGGCGCGCCACGGCGGTCGCGGTGGCGGGCGACGGCGCCTGGGCGATTAGCGCCAGCAGGTCCTCGCCGCTCAGCAGCGGCGACAGGCGGATCACCGGCTCGCACACCGCCAGAACGCTGTCCTGGGCCAGCCGCAGGATCAGCCGGCGCGGCGCCACCGGCATGTCCTTCAGCACGTCGGTGATGGCGCCGCGCACCCGCACCGCCTCGTCCTCCACCAGTGCGGTGAGCGTGTCGAGCGCCTGCTCGCGCAGCCGGTCGCGGTCGCGATGGGCCAGGGTGGGCACCAGTTGCGCCAGCTTGCGGGCAAGCAGGGTGCGCACCCGCTCATCGGCGTCGCGGGCCAGCATCCGGTCCACCTGGGCGGGGGCCGCCAGGTTCATCGCCACGGCCGCGCGCACGGTCACCTCCGGGTCGTTGGCCAGCGCCAGCAGCAGGTCGGGCGGGGTGGTGGCGGCCGCGCCCTGGCGCACCCGCGCCTTCGCGTCGTCCAGCGGCCGGGTGGCGGCGGCGGACGGCATCATGGCCGGGCGACCAGCCAATGGCCGCGCCCGGCGCGCTTGACCTGGTACATCGCCTGGTCGGCCCGGTGGATCACCGCCTCCAGCGCCTCGCCCCGGCCGGGCCAGCGGGTGGCGATGCCGATCGACATGCCGAGCGTGAGGCCGGTATCCACGGTCACCTCCTCCAGCAGCTTCGGGGCGCCGATGCGCAGGCTTTCGGCGCGCTCGGCGGCGGTCAGGTCGTCCGCGCCGTCCAGCCACATGGCGAACTCGTCGCCGCCCAGCCGCGCCACCAAGTCGGCCGGGCGGACGGTGGCGCGCAGCAGCGAGGCGACCAGCACCAGCGCCTCGTCGCCCACGTCGTGGCCGCGGCAATCGTTCAGCGCCTTGAAGCGGTCGAGGTCGATGAACATCAGCGTGCCCGGCAGGCCCTCGCGCTCCAGCCGGTCGATGCGGCGGGTGATCTCGTCCATGAAGGCGCGGCGGTTCAGCAGGCCGGTCAGCGGGTCGGTGCGCGCCTGGCGGGCCATCTCGCGCTGGATCGACTCATGCTCCAGGATCACCCGGATGATGGCGGTGGCGGAGGCGACCAGCCGCTGGTCGTCATCGTCCCAGCGACGCCCGCCGGGCAGCCGCCACAGCGCGAGGCCGGCCTGCTCGCCGAAGCGGGTCTGGCTGGGGCAAACCAGCACGCCGCGCCCGTCCGGCGCCGTGGCGTGGGCGGGGTCGCCGCTGCCGCCCTCCAGCAGCGACATCGCGGCATGCATCACCTGCGGCGGCGGCGCGCCGACCTGGTGCAGCACTGTGGCATGCGCGCCGTCGCCCAGCAGGTCCACCAGCAGGCAGCCCTCGGCGCCCAGTGCGGTCACCAGCGCATCCAGTGCTGCCTGCATCATGCGCGGGGCCAGCACCTCCTGGCGCATGCGCCAGAGGATGTGGTCCACCACCTCGGCGCGCCGCAGCGTGGCCGCGACGGCGGCGTCCATGCCGTCCTCCTCCGTCACGTCCTGCGCCATGCCGCGGGTGCCGACGATGGCGCCCGCGGCGTCCAGCAGCGGGGCGGCGGCGAAGGACAGGCAGCGCACCGTGCCGTCCGGCCGCTTCAGCCAGGCGCGGCGGTGGCGGGTGGCGACGGTCGGGCGGAAGGGGTTGAAGCCGGTCGCGCCGTCCAGGTCGGCCAGCAGCAGCTCCGCCGGCTGGCCGATCAGCGTGCCGGCGTCCCAGCCCAGCGCCGGGTCGGGGTAGATGAACACGAAGCGGTCCCAGGCATCGGTCTCGAATGCCAGATCGGCGCCCAGCGTCACCAGGTCGCGCCAGCGCTGGCGGCTGTCCAGCAGCGCCGTGCGTAGCGCACTCACATGCGGCAGGTCGCGCGGCGCTCCCGTGACGGCCGCCCCGGCGGCCCCGTCGCTGGCGCCTGCAATCGCGTGTTCCATGCCAAGCCGCGTCCCTTGTTGGTGGACGCATTGCGCAGCAGAGAGGTGAATCCCAGGTTATCGTTGCGGCCATGCGTGCCGGCCGGCACGAACTGCCCGGCAGAATCGGCCGGGCGCACCGGCAGCCGCCGCCAATGAATTGACAGCCGCCCTTGCCCTGCGCATGGTCCGCCGCCGCGCGAGGAGTGCCAGAGCCATGACCGACCCGTCCCTTCGTCAGACCATCGAGGCATTGTGGGAACGCCGCGACACCGTCTCGCCTAAAACCGGCGGGGCCGACCGGGACGCGGTCGACCAGGCGCTGGCGGCGCTGGAATCCGGCACATTGCGCGCGGTGGAGCCGACGCAAGCGGGCTGGGTGGTCAATGAATGGCTCAAGAAGGCGGTGCTGCTGTCCTTCCGCCTCAATGATTCGGTGCCGATGCCCGGCCCCGGCGGCGCCCCGGTGTTCGACAAGGTGCCGATGAAGTTCGAGGGCTGGACCGCCGCCGACTTCCAGAAGGCCGGCTTCCGCGCCGTGCCGGGCGCGGTGGTGCGCCGCTCGGCCTATATCGCGCCCGGCGTGGTGCTGATGCCAAGCTTCGTGAACGTCGGCGCCTATGTCGGCGCCGGCACCATGGTGGACACCTGGGCCACGGTGGGAAGCTGCGCGCAGATTGGCCGCAACTGCCACCTGTCCGGCGGCGTCGGCATCGGCGGCGTGCTGGAGCCGTTGCAGGCCACTCCGGTGGTGATCGAGGATGATTGCTTCATCGGCGCCCGCTCCGAGGTGGTGGAGGGCGTGATCGTCGAGCGCGGGTCGGTGCTGTCGATGGGCGTGTTCATCAGCGCCACCACCAAGGTGATCGACCGCGCCACCGGCGAGGTGCATGTCGGCCGGGTGCCGGCCTACTCGGTGGTGGTGCCCGGTAGCCTGCCCGGCCCGGTGGGCACGCCGTCGCTGTATTGCGCGGTGATCGTCAAGACAGTGGACGAGCGCACCCGCGCCAAGACCTCCATCAACGACCTGCTGCGCGACTGAGGGCGCCCAGCTTGGACACCCCATCGCCGAACGCCCCCGCCGACCCGGTGCCGCTGGCGCAGGCGCTGCTGCGCTGCGCCTCCGTCACCCCCGCCGATGCCGGCGCGCAAAGCGTGCTGGCCGACGCGCTGGCGCGGCTGGGCTTCACCGTCACCCGGCTGCGCTTCGGCGAGATCGAGAACCTGTACGCCCGCCTGGGCACCGGCGCACCGCATATCTGCTTCGCCGGCCATACCGACGTGGTGCCCGAGGGCGCCGGCGCCTGGACCACCGGCCCGTTCGCCGGCGAAATTCGCGACGGCGTGCTGTACGGCCGCGGCGCCTGCGACATGAAGGGCGCCATCGCCGCCTTCGTGACCGGCGTGGAGGACCATCTGCGCGGCGCGGCCCCGAACGGCTCGATCAGCCTGCTGATCACCGGCGACGAGGAAGGCCCGGCGACCGACGGCACCGTGCGCGTGCTGGACTGGATGCGCGAGCATGGCGAGGTGCCGGATTTCTGCATCGTCGGCGAGCCGACCAACCCGGCGCGGCTGGGCGACATCATCAAGATCGGCCGGCGCGGCAGCCTGAACGCGGTGCTGACGGTGCATGGCGTGCAGGGCCACGCCGCCTATCCGCAGCGCGCCGACAACCCGATCCATCGCCTGGTGCGCGTCCTGTCCGAGCTGACCGCCCGGCCGCTGGACGCCGGCAGCGACTGGTTCGAACCCTCCACCCTGCAGCTCACCAGCGTCGATGTCGGCAACCCGGCCACCAACGTCACCCCGGCCAGCGCGCGGGCGATGCTGAACATCCGCTTCAACGACCTGCACACCGGCGCCAGCCTGTCCGCCATGCTGCGCGAGGTGGCCGCCCGCCACGCCGAGCGCTTCGACCTCGACATCTCGATCAGCGGCGAGAGCTTCCTGACCCAGCCCGGCCCGATGGTGGAGGCGCTGCAAGGCGCCATCGCCGCGGCCACCGGGGTGACCCCCAAGCTGGACACCGGCGGCGGCACGTCCGACGCCCGCTTCATCACCCGGCTCTGCCCGGTAGCCGAGTTCGGCCTGGTCGGCGCCACCATGCACCAGGTGGATGAGAGGGTGCCGGTGGAGGAGTTGCGGGCGCTGTCGGGCATCTATCGCGCGGTACTCGACAAGTTCCTGGCATGAGCAACTGGGCATGAGCGGCGGAATGGGCCGGAACGGCAAGCCGCCGGCCGGGCGCATCGTTCGCGGCCTGCTGCTGCTGGCCACCTTCCGCGCCGCCGGGCTGGCCGAGTTCGCCGCCACCCGGCAGGCCTTCCTGAACAGCTTCGCGCCGCTGATCGCCTTCCCGCTGGTCGGCGGGCTGCTGATGCTGGGCTCCGGCGGCGGACTGACCGCGCTGGGCGACCTGCTGGCGACCGCGGTGGCACTGCTGGCGCCCCCGGTGCTGTCGCATGCCTTCGCCGTGGCCTGGAAGCGCGAGGCGCTGTGGCTGCGCTACGCGGTGGCGTTCAACTGGTGCCAGTGGGCGGTGCCGCTGGCGGCGATTCCGGTGCTGGTGGGCGTGGGCGTGCTGATCCAGGGCGGCATGCCGACGGGCACCGCCGTCCCGCTGGCCATGCTGCTGCTGGCCGGCTACGGGCTGGCGCTGCAATGGTTCCTGGCGCGGCGCGGGCTGGACCTGCCGCGCTGGCGGGCGACGCTGCTGGTCCTGGCGATGAATGTCGCCACCGGGCTGCTGGTGATCGGCCCGCGCCTGCTGCTGGCCAGCCTGATCGCCGGCGGCGGATGACGGGTGCGCTGGCCGGGTTGCAGGCCGCCTGGCTGCTGGCGCGCGGCCGGCCCGAGGGCGCGCGCCTGCTGTCCGTGCCGCCGGCCGACGCACTGGCCGCCGCCGCGCGCAGCTTCTGGGCCGCCCCGCTCTGCCTGCCGGCCTTCGTCTGCCTGCATGTGATCGGCTGGATGGAATCCGGCCTCGGCGCGTTCCCGGCGCGTGGTTTCGCGCTGGACCTGCTGGGCTTCGTGATCGGCTGGGCCGGCTTCGCGCTGCTGACCCGCGGCCTGGCGGCGCGGCTGGGGCGGCAGGCACTGTGGCCCGGCTTCATCACCGCCTGGAACTGGTGCAACGTCCTGCAATACCTGATGCTGGTGGCCGCCGCTCTGCCCTCGCTGCTGGGCCTGCCGGACGTGGTGGCGGAGACCGCCTGGCTGGCGGCGATGGGCTGGGCGTTGTGGCTGGAATGGTTCGCCACCCGGCTGACCCTGGCGGTGCCGGCACTGACCGCGGTGGCGCTGGTGGCGCTGGATTTCTCGATCGGACTGATGCTGGTGGCGTTGACAGGGTAAGGCAAGGAAGGGTTTTTTTGCAAAAAAGAACCAAAAAACCTTCACTCGTTCGCGCCTGAACGCCAGGACTCCAACGAATAAAAAGTTTTTTTGCTTCTTTTTGTTCACAAAAAGAGGGCCTTCCTTCACGCGAACGGATCAACCGGATACCGCACCCCGGTCAGACTCAGCCCCTCAGCCGGCGCCGTCGGTCCGGCGGCGGCGCGGTCCCGGGCGGCCAGCGCCTCGGCCACCCGCGCCACCGGCCAACGCCCCTCGCCCACCAGCTTCAGCGTGCCCACCATGTTGCGCACCTGGTGGTGCAGGAAGCTGCGCGCCTCGGCCACCACCTCGATCAGCTCGCCGGCGCGGCTCACCGCCAGCCGGTCCAGCGTGCGCAGCGGGCTGCGCGCCTGGCAGGCGGTGGCGCGGAAGCTGGTGAAGTCGTGCCGGCCCAGCAGGCTGCGCGCGGCGGCGTCCATGGCGGGCACGTCCAGCGCCCGATCGACATGCCAGACCCGGCCGGCCAGCAGCGCCGGGCGGGCCGGCCGGGCCAGGATGCGGTAGCGATAGGCCCGCCCGGTCGCCGAGAACCGCGCATGCCAGTCCGGCGCCGCCACCGCCGCGCGCAGCACCGCCACCGCATGGGTGCGCATATGGAAGTTCAGCGCGTCGCGCAGCCTGGCCGGCGCGATGGCGCGGTCGAGGTCCAGATGGACCACCATCGCCTCGGCATGCACCCCGGCATCGGTGCGCCCGGCGGCGGTGGCGGCGACCGGGGCGGCCAGCGCCAGCCGGCTGGCCGCGGCCTCCAGCACCTGCTGCACCGACAGCCCGGCCGCCTGCCGCTGCCAGCCGGACAGGCCGGTGCCGGCGTATTCCAGCTCCAGGGCGTAGCGCGGCATCAGCCCAGCCTTGTGCCCGCCGGCACCGCCCGCCCGCGCAGGAAGGCGGCGGCATCCATCGCCGCCCGGCCGGGCGCCTGCACCCGCAGCAGCCGCAGCGCACCGGCACCGCAGGCCACCAGCAGCCGGTCGTCCAGCACCGTGCCGGGCGCCCCGCTTCCTGGCTCCGGCACCGCCGCGAGCACCTTCAGCGCGGCACCGTCCAGCGTGGTCGCGGTGCCCGGCCAGGGGTTCAGCGCGCGCACCCGCCGGTCCAGTTCCGCGGCCTCGCGGGTCCAGTCGATCACGCTGTCCTCGCGGGTCAGCTTGGGGGCGTAGGTGGCGCCCTCCTCCGGCTGCGGCAGCGGTGGCGGCTGCTCGGCCAGGGCGCGCAGGATCAGCCGGCCACCGATCGCCGCCAGCGCGTCGTGCAACTCCGCCGCCGTGGTCGCGGGCCCGATCGGCACCGCCTCGCGCAGCAGCATCGGGCCGGTGTCCAGCCCGGCATCCATCTGTATGATGGTGATGCCGGTTTCGCGGTCGCCAGCCAGGATCGCCGCCTGGATCGGCCCGGCGCCCCGCCAGCGCGGCAGCAGGCTGGCATGGATGTTGAGGCAGCCGCGGCGCGGCGCGGCCAGCATCGGCTCGGGCAGGATCAGCCCGTAGGCGGCCACCACCGCCGCCTCCAGCCCCAGCGCCGCGAACGCCGCCTGCGCCTCGGCATCGCGGCGGAGGCGGGCCGGCGTGCGCACCAGCAGGCCCAGCGCCTGGGCCGCCGCATGCACCGGACAGAGCCGCACCGCCTGCCCCCGCCCGGCCGGGCGCGGCGGCTGGCAATACACGGCGGCGATCTCGTGGCCGGCGCCATGCAGCGCCCGCAGCGCCGGCACCGCGAAATCCGGGCTGCCCATGAAGGCGATGCGCATCCTGGCTATCCTTTCTGGCGCTGCTCCTTGGCCAGCTTGCGCAGCAGCATGTTGCGCTTCAGCGCCGAGATGTGGTCGATGAACAGCACCCCATCGAGATGGTCGATCTCGTGCTGCAGGCAGGCGGCCAGGAGGCCATCGGCCTCGATCTCGCGGCGCGCGCCGGACTGGTCGAGGAAGCGCACCTTCACCCGCGCCGGGCGGGTCACGTCGGCATACTGGCCGGGCAGCGACAGGCACCCCTCCTCGCGGGTGGCCAGCTCGGCGCTGGCGGCCACCACCTCGGGGTTGATCAGCACCACCGGGGCGCGAGCGTCGTCGGGCATCAGGTCCACAACCGCCAGGCGCAGCTTCACCCCCACCTGGGGCGCGGCCAGGCCGATGCCGGGGGCCTTGTACATGGTGGTGAACATGCGCGGGATCAGCGCGCGCACCGCCTCGGTATCGGCCGGCAGCACCGCGCGGGCGCGTGCCTTCAGCACCGCGTTGGGCGCGATCAGGATGGGCAGCGTCTCGGCATCGCCCGACAGATCGAGGGGGTGCGGCGACGGCATGGCGGCGGACTCGTTTGACATGCACGGCATGTAGCCGCCGCACCCGCGCGGATCAACAACGTCCCGCCATTCCCCGCCGGCGCAATCTTCGCGCGACTCGCCGCCAGGGGCTTGCAAGCACGGTCCCGGTTGCCAAAATAACGTCGGTCGGGTTGCCGCAACGGGGCCCGGCATCGCTTCGCTCCAAGGAGGAGGCCCGCCATGACCGGCCGTATGTTCGCGTCCCCGATGTTCCTCGGCTTCGATCATCTCGAACAGATGCTCGAACGCGCCGCCAAGACCTCGTCGGACGGCTATCCGCCCTACAATATCGAGCAGACCGGGCCGACCGGGCTGCGCATCTCGCTCGCCGTCGCCGGCTTCACCATGGATGACCTGCAAATAACGCAGGAAGACAACCAGTTGGTGATCCGTGGCCGACAGACCGACGACAGCCAGGGCCGTGTGTTCCTGCATCGCGGCATCGCCGCCAGGCAGTTCCAGCGCGCCTTCGTGCTGGCCGAGGGCATCGAGGTGAAGGGCGCCTGGCTTGATAACGGCCTGCTGCATATCGACCTCGCCCGCCCCCAACCGGAGGCCAAGGTGAAGACGATCCGCATCAGCAAGGGCACCAACGGCGCCGGCCGCGTGGTGGAAGGCGAGCCTGACGTCTGATCGGGCGGGACACGTCCCGCCCCGCGGCGGCCGATCCCGGCGCCGCATCCCAGGAGACATGACATGACCAACGATACCCAGACCCAGCCCGGCAGCTTCGACATCCGCCGGCTGTCCGCCGCCGAATTCGGCAGCCTCGGCGTCTCGCAGATCGCCTATGTGAAGCCGGTGGTCGTCAACGGCGCCCCCGCCTTCGCCATCCATGCCGCCGACGGCACGCCGATGGCCGTCGCCCCGGACCGCGAGGTCGCCATGGCCGCGATCCTTCAGCACGAGTTGCTGGGGACCATGGTTCACTGAACCTCCGCGCAAAACGGCCGCCAGAACGCAAATCGGGCCGGGAGCGTAGCTCCCGGCCCGATTCATATTGCCGCTCCAGCCCAGTGCGGGCCGGCCCTCAGCAAGCCGGCCCTCAGTTTGAACCCGCCGGGTCGATCCAGCCGATATTGCCGTCGCTGCGGCGATATACCACGTTCAACACGCCGGTGGCGCTGTTGCGGAACATCATCACCGGCTGATCGGCCAGGTCCATCCGCATCACCGCGTCGCTGACCGTCAGCACGGAAATCTCGGCCGGCACTTCGGCGATGACGGTGGCGTAGGTGGCCGCCTGCACGGTGCCGCCGGCATCGCCCGGCCCGTGCTCCTCCTCCTCCTGGCGCAGGACGTACTGGCGCGCCGCCTCCGGGCGCTCGCGGTTGGCGGCGTCGCGGGCATGTTCGTTCACCCGGCGGCGATAGCGGCGCAGCCGCTTGGCGATGTGCTCGGCGGCGTCGTCGAAGGCGCTGTTGGCGTCCGCCGCCTCGCCCTCGCCCCGCAGGGTCAGGCCGCGCGCGGCATGCACGTTGATGTCGCAGGTGAAGAAACTTCGCGCCCGGCTGAAGGTGACATGCGCCTCCAGCGCGTGGTCGAAGTATTTGGCCGCGATCGTGTCAAGTTGCTGGGCGACGCGCGTCTGCAGCGCGTCCGACAGGTCGACCTGTTTGCCCGAAACCGTGATCTGCATAAGCCCTTCCTCACGTCCTTGTTCGGGACCGCCTGCCGGGCGCTAGGCGTCCGCCCCCGATTTCGGGTCGCGGACCAGATCAGCCCGGCACGGCCTTCTCCCGTTTGCGCTGCACGGAACTCGGTATGTGGAGCGCATCGCGGTATTTGGCCACGGTTCGCCGTGCGATGTCCACGCCCTCCTTGCGCAGGGAAGCAACGATAGCATCGTCCGAAAGGATATCGTCCGACGTTTCGGCGTCCACGAGAGCCCGGATACGGTGGCGGATGGCCTCCGCGGAGTGAGTTTCGCCGCCGCTGCTTGATTGGATCGCAGTTGTGAAAAAATATTTAAGTTCATAGATGCCGCGCGGTGTCGCCATGTACTTGTTGGCGGTCACCCGGCTGACGGTGCTTTCATGCATCTCCACCGCCTCGGCGATATCGCGCAGGATCAGCGGCCGCAGATGACTGACACCATGCCAGAAGAACCCGTCCTGCCGGCGCACGATCTCGCTGGCCACCTTCAGGATGGTCTGCGCGCGCTGCTGCAGCGACTTCACCAGCCAGGTGGCGGTGGCCAGCTTCTCGGACAGGAAGGCCTTGTCGTCCTTGCTGGCGCGCGGCAGCACGCGGGCGCTGAAGCTGTGGTTGACCAGGACGCGCGGCATGGTCTCGGGGTTCAGTTCCAGGATCCACACGCCATCCGGGGCGGCGCGCATCAGCACGTCCGGTACCACCGGCTGCGGCGGCGTGGCGTCCCAGGTGGCGCCAGGCTTGGGGTCCAGCCGGCGGATCTCGACGATCATGTCGGCGAGGTCCGCGCCATCCACCTCGCAGACCTGCATCAGCCGCTTGTGGTCGCGCCGCGCCAGCAGTTCCAGATTGTCCAGCAGGGCGGCCATCGCCGGGTCCAGCCGGTTTTTCTCGGCCAGTTGCACCGCCAGGCACTCGCGCAGGTCGCGGGCGAACATGCCTGTGGGGTCGAAGCGCATCATCCGCGCCCGCACCGCCTCCACCCGCTCCACCGGCGCCCCCATCGCCTGCGCCAGGGCCTCCGGGGCGGCCGACAGCCGGCCGGAGGGCTCCAGCAGCGCGATCAGGTAGGCGCCGATCAGCCGGTCGGTCGGGTCGGCGAAGGACAGCCGCAACTGCTCGCCCAGATGCTCGCGCAAGGTGGGGGCGCCCTCGGCGAAATCGTCGATGCCGCGCTCGTCGTCCTCAAAGCCCTGGCCGGCGCCGCGCCCGCCGTCGGAGGCCCCGCCGGGGTCGTAGGTCTCCGCCGCCTCGGCATCCATCGCCCCGCTGGCGGCCAGCCCGCTCTCCTCGCGCAACGTCTCGCCCACATCCGGCACCGCCGGGTCGGAGAAATCGCGCTCGCCGGGCATCGGCGCCGCATCCGGGTCGCGCGGGCCGGCCGGCGCCAGCACCACCTGGTCCGGCGCCGCCCGCTCGGCCGCCGGCGCGTCGCTGCTCTCGTCGCGCTCCAGCAGCGGGTTGCGCTCCAGCTCCTCCTCGACGAAGGCGCCGACCTCGACATTGGAGAACTGCAGCAGCTTGATCGCCTGACGCAGTTGCGGCGTCATCACCAGGGACTGGGACTGGCGAAGATCCAGGCGGGGGCCGATCGCCATATACGCGGACTCTACTGCTCGGACGCGCGGCGGCGATCGCCGCGATGACTCAGTGCAGCGCGCCGCGCCGCAAGATGCAAGCAAGAATCGTGCTGCATGGCCGCCACGCCGCTCCGGCTCAAACCCCCGCCATCCGCCCGGGCAGCCCCGAATCGGCCGCCCGCGCCTCTCCCAGCGCCCAGCCGAGCAGCAGGAACACCCATCCGGCGGTCGGAATGGTGAACAGCGCCGAGGTCGAGGCAACCGGCCACAGCGCCACCACCACCGAGGCGAACAGCCCCACCCGCACCGCCGCCGCGTCGCGCAGCCCGCGCCCGGCGGCCCGCAGCCAGGCCGCCACCAGCGCCACGAACAGCACCAGCCCGGGCAGCCCGCCGGAAACCGCCACATCCAGGTAGTAGTTGTGCGGATGCAGGTTGCACCCCTCCAGCCCACCGCCATCCGCCCGCGTCGTGCCCAGGCCGGGCAGCGGATGCTGATAGGCCGCGTCCCCGCAATGCAGGCGGAACCCGTCGAACCCCTGCCCCGTCCACGGATGCGCCTCCAGCATCACCCCGGCGCGCGCGAACAGCAGGCCATAGGCGCTGTCGCCGAAATGTTCCATCTGGTCGGCGAAGCGCAGCACCAGCTTGCCATAGGTCGGCGGCGACAGCACCGGCGTCAGCGCCAGCAGCACGCCCCCCACCGCCAGCGCCGCCAGCACCGGCAGGCGCAACCGGCGGATCAGCAGCGCCGTCACCAGCAGCCCCAGCAGCATCAGCAGCGTCGGCATGCGCTGGCCGATCAGCACCGTGGTGGCGACCACCGCCAGCAGCAGCGCCAGCCCGGCCACCCGCCGCCAGCCCGCCCCTCGCAATCCGGTCAGCACCGGCGGCAGGAAGGCCGGGAACAGCAGCAGCACGAACGGGCTGCCCGCCTCGGGCTTGCGGAACGGCCCGGTCAGCGCCCCGTCGCCCCAGCGCGGATCGCCGAACAGGTTCACCCCCAGCAGAAATTGCTGCCATGCCTGCAGCCCGATCCACGCCGCCGCCGCCAGCACCGCCCACCACAACAGCCGCCGCGTCGCGGCCACGGCCAGCAGCCATTCCGACAGCGCCGCCACGAACAGCAGCATCCGCCCCATCGCCAGGCCCTGGAGCACCGGCCGCGCCTGGCCGGTCAGCAGCGAGCACAGCACGATCCACAGCCAGAACGCCCCGGCCAGCCGCGCCCAGCCCGCCCGCGTCCATCCCCACTCGCCCGCCAGCGCGCAGCGCAGCAGGAACATCAGGCCGAGCAGGCTGATCAGCATGTCGGCGGCGGCGCGCGAATACAGGACCGCCAGCGGCAGCACCGCCAGCAGCACCGGCGCCGCGGCCTCCAGCCGGCGCAGGCCCGGCCCGCCGGATGCCGCCCCGTCGGGCGCCCCGCCAGCCGTCACAGGGTGAACCGGTCGCCGAGATACACGCGGCGCACATCCTCGTCGGCCACCACCTGCTCGGGCGGCCCCTCCATCATCACCTGGCCGTCATGCATGATGTAGGCGCGGTCGATGATGCCCAGCGTCTCGCGCACGTTGTGGTCGGTGATCAGCACCCCCAGCCCGCGATGCTTCAGGTGCGAGACCAGGTCGCGGATCTCGCCCACCGCGATCGGGTCGATGCCGGCCAGCGGCTCGTCGAGCAGGATGTAGCTGGGCTGGGTGGCCAGCGCCCGGGCGATCTCCACCCGCCGCCGCTCGCCGCCCGACAGCGCCAGCGCGGGGGTGCGACGCAGATGGCCGATGCCGAATTCGGCCAGCAACTCGTCCAGCATGTGCTCGCGCCGGTCGGCATCCCGCTCGGTCACCTCCAGCGCCGCCATCACGTTCTGCTCCACGTTCAGCCCGCGGAACACGCTGGCCTCCTGCGGCAGGTAGCCGATGCCCAGCCGGGCGCGGCGATACATCGGCAGCGCGGTGATGTCGTGCCCGTCCAGGCTGATCGAGCCGGTATCCGGCCGCACCAGGCCCACGATCATGTAGAAGGTGGTGGTCTTGCCGGCGCCGTTCGGGCCCAGCAGGCCCACCGCCTCGCCGCGCCGCAGGCTCAGCGACACGTTGCGCACCACCGGCCGCTTCCGATAGGTCTTGCCGACACCACTGGCCACCAGCCCGGTGCCGCCGTCGCCCGCCCGCGCGCCGCTCACTTGCGCGCGCCGGCCGGTGGCGCGGCCGGCGCCGGCGGGGGAGTCCCGGCCTTCTTGGCATCCTCGGGCACGATCAGCCCCTGCACCCGCCCGGCCGGGCCGGCGAGGATATGGGCGACGCCGGTCTTCATGTTCACGTCCGCCGCCGGGCCGTTGATCTGGTTCTGCCCGTGCGTGATGCGGACATGGCCGAGCACGCGGGCGATGCCGGTATCGGCGACATACACGCCGCGGTCGCCGCGCACCGTGTCGGTCGCGGTGCGCACCTCCACGTTGCCGAAGCCCTCCACCCGCTCCAGCTTGCCGGCCGCCGCAGGCGCGCCCGCGGCCGGCGGCGCGGCCCCGGCCGCCTCGGCGGGCGCGGCCTCGGCCGGGGCCAGGTAGCCCACCAGCGTGTCGGCGGCCAGCCGGCGGCCATCGGCGGTCACCACCACGGCGTTGCCGCGGCCCACCGCCATGCGCTTCTGCGACCAGTATTCCAGGCTGTCGCGCGCCGTGACCACCTGCTGCGGCATGGTCAGCTTCAGGTCGTGCCCGGTCAGCACCAGCACCGCCTGGTCCATGTCATAGACGGCATTGTCGCCCACCGCCTCGTCGGTCTTGGTGAAGATGCGCACATGGCCGTGCGCCTCCAGCCGGTACACCTCGGTGTCGCCGGTATCGCCGCCAAGCCCCGGCACCGTCCCGGCGGCCGGCGCGGCGGCAGCCGGCGCGGCGCCGGCCTTCTTGCGGTAGCGCGCCACCAGCCGGTCGGCCAGCACGGTCACATCGCCGCGCACCGCCCGCGCATCGCCCTCGGCGATCACCTCGCTCTCGGCCTGGTGCCATTCGAACCCGCCGCGCGCGGTCACCTCCACCGGCCCGCCGCCGGACATGTCGAGCGCCTGCGCCGCGGCCGGGCGCGCCACGGCACTGGCGGCCAGCCCGGCCAGCATCCCCAAACCAAGCCACAGCCGCACCCGCGTCATCGCGATCCCCCGTTCAGCACCAGCCGGCCCGGCCCGGTGAACTGCACCACCGATCCGCCATCCAGCAGGGTGAAGCCCTGCGCGTCCAGCGTACCGAACGGCCCCTGCACATGCACCTGGCGGTTGCCGCTGGCGGCGCCGCCGTGCAGGTCCACGGCCATCGCGTCGGTCTGCATCACCGTGCCGTCGTCGCGATACAGCACCACCTCGCCGGACAGGTCGAGCTGGTCGGCACGCTGCATGTAGACGCCCTGGCGCGCCCGCACCAGCAGCCAGGCGCCCGAGCCCAGCGTGATGTCGCCCTTCGGCTCGGTCAGATCGACCCGCTCCGGCCCCACCTGGCGGGCCAGCGAGGCGGTGACGGTGAATGGCTGCCCGGTCTTGTCCACGCCGCGATAGCGCGCATCGGTCAGCGCGCCGCCCTCGGGCGCGGTCAGGCCGAGGCGGTAGGTGAAGCGGCCGCGCTCGGCATCGGTGAAGAATTCCGGCCACAGCGCCACCAGCGCCAGCAGCGCCACCGCCACCACCGGCAGCACCCGCTTGGCCAGCACCACGAACAGCCGCCGCCGCGCCGCGTTGGCCACCGGGCCCAGGGCGCGCGGCGCCAGGCGCGTCAGCCGGGCCGATGGCCCGGCGGGCGGACTGCCGCCAGGTGGGGGGCCGCCAGGTGGGACGCCAGATGGGCGCTCGGGGGGTTGCACCGGCAGGCGCGCCACGCTCACGCCGCTCGCGGCGCCGGCGGCAGGCAGGCCGGAAGGGGCCGCATGCCCGCCTCGCGGCGGCGGCTCATGCCACCCCGGCGCGCAACAGGTCGTGGACGTGCAGAATGCCGACCGGCCGGCCGCCGGCATCCACCACGAACAGCGCGGTGATCGGCCGCTCGCGCGCATTCATCACATGCAGCGCCTCGGCCGCCAGGGCGTCCGGGCCGATGCTGCGCGGGGTGGCGTTCATGATCTCGCCCACATCGCGGGCCAGCAGGTCCGGCCCCATGGCGCGGCGCAGGTCGCCATCGGTCAGGATGCCGGCCAGCCGCCCCTCGGCATCGACCACGCCGAGGCAGCCGAACCGCTTCTGCGTCATCAGCACCAGCGCCTCCGGCATGGGCGTGCCCGGCGGCGCCAGCGGCAGCTCGTCGCCGGTATGCATTAGGTCGCGCACCCGCCGCAGCCGCGCGCCCAGCTTGCCGCCCGGATGGATGCGGCGGAAATCGGCCGCCCCGAAGCCGCGCCGGGTCAGCAGCGCCACCGCCAGCGCATCGCCAAGCGCCATCTGCATGGTGGTGCTGGTGGTCGGCGCCAGGCCCATCGGGCAGGCCTCGCGCGCCGCCGGCAGGACCAGCGCCACGTCGGCGGCGGTGGCCAGCGTGCTGCCGGCGCGCCCGGTGATGCCCACCAGCGGCAGGCCGAAGCGCCGCGTATGGGCGATCAGGTCGGCCAGCTCGGCGGTCTCGCCGGAATTGGACAGCGCCAGCACCGCGTCGCCCGGCACGATCATGCCCAGGTCGCCATGGCTGGCCTCGGCCGGGTGCACGAACATCGCCGGCGTGCCGGTGGAGGCCAGGGTGGCGGCGATCTTGTGCGCGACGTGGCCGGACTTGCCCATGCCGGTCACCACCACCCGCCCGGTGGCGCCCAGCAGCAGCTCCACCGCGGCGGCGAAGTGGTCGTCCAGGGCGGCGGCCAGCGCGCGCAGCCCCTCCGCCTCGGTCGCCAGCACGGCACGGGCGGCCTCGATGTCCTGATGCAGCGTGGCGAGGGCAGCGGTCATGGCGGTGCGATCCGATGGGGGGCGGTCGCCCGGATCTGGCGCCCGCCGCGTGTAAGGCAACCTGCGGCGTGTGTGGGACGGCCGCGCGGGGCGGTCAAGCACGTTGCCGCGCCGCCGGCCGATCACAAAGGCGTTCCGCCGGTTGCGCCCGGCGTACTTAGCTAGTGCGCGAAAATATCCGGCGCGTCCCACCCCAGCACGTCCAGCCGCCCGCGCGCGGGCAGGAAGGCGAAGCATTCCTCGGCCAGCTCCAGCCGCCCCTCGCGCTTCAGCAGCGCCTCCAGCCGCGCCCACAGCGCATGCAGGTGCAGCACGTCCGAGGCGGCATAGGCCAGCTGCTCGGACGACAATTCGGCCGCCCCCCAGTCGGAGGTCTGCTGCTGCTTGGACAGATCGACCCCCAGCAGCTCGCGGCACAGATCCTTCAGGCCATGCCGGTCGGTGAAGGTGCGCACCAGCTTGGCGGCGATCTTGGTGCATTTCACCGGCGCCACCCGGATGCCCAGCGCGTGCTGCAGCATGCCCACGTCGAAGCGCGCGAAATGCATCAGCTTGACCACGCCGGGGTCGGCCATCAGCCGCTTCAGGTTGGGGCAGTCGGCACCGCGCCCGCCCAGTTCCGGCGGCACGATCTGCACCATGTGCGCCTGGCCGTCGCCGGCCGACATCTGCACCAGGCACAGCCGGTCGCGCCGCGGATCCAGGCCCATCGTCTCGGTGTCCACCGCCACCACCGGCCCGAGGTCGAGCCCGTCGGGAAGGTCGTGGCGATGCAGATGCAGCGTTGCGTTGGCCATGAACTGGGTGATGTCCGCCATGCGGTTGGAATCCCGTCCCATCCTGCCGGCACCGTATGAGGGGGAGCGGGTCGCCGGCCGCAGAACGGGCGGGCGCACCTTCCGATCCGAATTCCGCCGCGCGAGCCGCGCGGCGGATGGTGCCCAGGAGAAGACTCGAACTTCCACGACCTTGCGGCCACAGGTACCTGAAACCTGCGCGTCTACCAATTCCGCCACCTGGGCATCCGGTGCGGCCCCATCGCAGGAACCGTGCGGTGGGCGGGCGATGTAACCCCCAGCCCCGGTTCCGTCAACAGGCAAACCGCGCGGCATCGCGAAGTGCCGTCGCATGGCAGCCTTCCGGCGCCAAGGCTTGCATGCCGCCGCTTGAGCGTGGCGCACCAGCCGCATATCAAGGGTGCGGATTCGGGCAGGAGTGAGAGATGACCACACGCAGCGTGGCGACGGTATTCGGCGGGTCGGGCTTCATCGGCCGCTATGTGGTCAAGCGGCTGGCCGCCGCCGGCCATGTGGTGCGCGTGGCGGTGCGCGACACCGAGGCGGCGCTGTTCCTCAAGTCGATGGGCGCGGTGGGCCAGGTGGTGCCGCTGTACGCGCCCGTGACCAACGCCGCCGACGTGGCGCGCGCGGTGGAAGGCGCCGCCATCGTGGTCAACCTGGTGGGCATCCTGGCCGAGCGCCGGCCCGGCGACTTCCAGCGCATCCAGGCCGAGGGCGCCGGCCGGGTGGCCCAGGCCGCCGCCGCCGCCGGCGTGGCCAAGCTGGTCCAGCTCTCGGCGATCGGCGCCGACCCGGCCAGCCCCAGCGCCTACGCCACCTCCAAGGCGGCCGGCGAGGCGGCGGTGCGGGCGGCCTTCCCGCGCGCCACCATCCTGCGCCCCTCGGTGGTGTTCGGCCCGGAGGACCAGTTCTTCAACCGTTTCGCGGCCCTGGCCCAGGTGCTGCCGGTGATGCCGGTGATCTGCGGGGCGACCAAGTTCCAGCCGGTCTACGTGGCCGACGTGGCCGACGCGGTGATGGCCGCCCTCACCCGGCCGGACGCCGCGGGCAAGACCTATGAGCTTGGCGGCCCGGCGGTGTGGAGCATGCGCGAGCTGCTGACCTGGATCCTGGCCCAGATCCAGCGCCGCCGGCCGCTCTGGGAGGTGCCGATGGGCCTCGCCCGGCTGCAGGCCTCGCTGCTGGAGCATGTGCCGGGCAAGCCGCTGACCCGCGACCAGCTGCTGTTGCTGGCGCGCGACAACGTGGTGGCGCCGGGCGCCGAGGGGCTGGCGACGCTGGGCGTGCAGGCCACGCCGGTGGAGCTGGTGGTGCCTGCCTATCTGGCGCGGTACCGGCCGGGCGGGCTGAAGCGAGAACTGTATGCGGCATAATCATCCCAATTCGGACCTTTATATCCCCGATCACGGCCGAGTAACCAGCGAAAGATACAAAACCTCGGAATATATGACAGTAATACTGCCATAACTCCCTTTGCAAGCCCTCGGGAATGCCGTATAGGCACCCCCACGATGGGCTGCCGCCGCGCGCGCCGCCCGCACCGACCGCCAAACCACGGGCGGCCGAGCAACAGAGAGCGCCACGATGCCCGATCGCATGCTGCAATTCGTCCGCGTGCCCCAGCAGACGCCCGAAAAGCGCGCCGTCACCGCCCGCCGCACCGATTTCGACGAAATCTACGCCCGCTTCGCCGCCGACGACGCCGCCCGCCAGTCCAGCCGGTGCAGCCAATGCGGCGTGCCGTTCTGCCAGGTGCACTGCCCGCTCTCGAACAACATCCCGGACTGGCTGAAACTGACCGCCGAGGGACGGCTGGAGGAGGCCTATGAAATGGCCTCCAGCACCAACAATTTCCCCGAGATTTGCGGCCGAATCTGCCCCCAGGACCGGCTTTGCGAGGGCAATTGCGTCATCGAGAAGGGCTTCGAGTCGGTCACCATCGGCGCCGTCGAGCGCTTCATCACCGACAATGCCTTCGACCGCGGCTGGGTCCAGCCGATCCGTCCGGCAGCCGAGCGCCCGCAATCGGTCGGCATCGTCGGCGCCGGCCCGGGGGGGCTGGCGGCGGCGGAGGAGATGCGGCGGCACGGCTACCAGGTGCATGTCTACGACCGCTACGACCGCGTCGGCGGGCTGATGATCTACGGCATTCCCGGCTTCAAGCTGGAAAAGGACATCGTGCTGCGGCGCTGGAAGCTGATGGAGGACTCCGGCATCATCTTCCATTTGAACACCGAGATCGGCCGCGACATCCCCTTCGCCGCGCTGCGCGCCCGCCATGACGCGGTGCTGCTGGCCACCGGCGTCTACAAGCCGCGCGACATCGGCGGGCCCGGCGCCGGGCTGTCCGGCATCGTGGCGGCGCTGGACTACCTGACCGCCTCCAACCGCACCGGCCTGGGCGACGAGGTACCTGACTTCGCCTCCGGCGCGCTGGATGCGGCGGGGCGGGACGTGGTGGTGATCGGCGGCGGCGACACCGCGATGGATTGCGTGCGCACCGCGGTCCGCCAGGGCGCGAAAAGCGTGAAGTGCCTGTACCGGCGCGACCGTGCCAATATGCCGGGGTCCATGCGCGAGGTGAAGAATGCCGAGGAAGAAGGTGTGGAGTTCGTCTGGCTGTCCGCCCCGGAGGCCTTCCTGGGTGACGACAGCGTTTCGGGCGTGCGGGCGGTGCGGATGCATCTCGGTCTGCACGATGCCTCCGGCCGGCAATCGGTGGAGCCGATCGAGGGCAGCCATTTCACCGTGCCGGCCAGCTTGGTGATCAAGGCGCTCGGCTTCGACCCCGAGGACCTGCAATCCGCCCTTGGCCAGCGCGACCTGGCCGTGTCACGCTGGGGCACGCTGAAGACCGACCGCCGGACCTTCATGACCAGCCTGCCCGGCGTGTTCGCCGCCGGCGACATCGTCCGGGGCGCCTCGCTCGTCGTCTGGGCGATTCGCGACGGCCGCGATGCGGCCGCGCAGATGCATCGCCATATCCAACAAAACGCCGCCGTCGCGGCCGCCGCGGAGTGACCGACCACATGCGCCCTGTTTCCAACCGTTCCGCCCTGTCGCAACGCCTCGCCCGCGGCGTGGGCCTCGCCGCCGTGCTGCTGGCCGGCGCCGCGGCGCTGCCGCCGCACGCCGCCTCCGCCCAGACGGCCCCGGCACCCACGGCCCCGGCACCCGCGGCCCCGGCCCCCGAAGCCACGCCCTCGCCGGAGGCGCTGAAGGCCGCCCGGGAACTGACCGCCCTGCTGGGCGTGCAGAACCAGGCGCGGCTGCTGATCGCCCAGATCCGCGCCCAGCTGGTCGCCGCCACCATGCGCTCCGGCGCCAAGGACCAGGCCGACGCGGTGGATATCGTGGACAAGATCCTGATGCCCGAGTTCGTCGGCCGTGAGCAGGAGATGGTGGACCTGCTGGTGCGCCCCTACGCCACCAATTTCGCCGTGTCCGACCTGCGCGAGCTGACCAAGTTCTACCGCTCGCCGCTCGGCCAGCGCCTCATCAACGCCATGCCGGCCGTCACCCGCGAGGGGCTGCAGGCCGGCCAGCAGCTTGGCCAGTCGATCTTCAAGGACGCGATCGCCAAGCACAAGGACGCCCTGCACGCCCGTGGCCTGAAGTTCTGAGCCTGACGCCCCGACCAGGAGAGCCGCCATGCCCGACCTGCCGCAGCCGCCGCAAGAAGACTTCGTCGCCGCCTGGCACGCCAACGCGCGCCGCCTGGACGGCAGCTACCGCCCCGAGGACGAGCACGATGCCTGCGGCGTCGGGCTGGTCGCGGCGCTGGACGGCAAGAAGCGCCGCGACGTGGTGCAGGCGGGCATCGACGCGCTGAAGGCGGTGTGGCATCGCGGCGCGGTGGATGCCGACGGCAAAACGGGCGACGGCGCCGGCATCCACATCGAAATCCCGCAGGACTTCTTCGCCGCCGCCGTCGAGCGCGGCGGCGACAAGCTGCGCCCCGGCCCGATCGCGGTCGGCCAGGTGTTCCTGCCCAAGACCGACCTGGGCGCGCAGGAGCGCTGCCGGCAGATCGTGGAGACCGAGATCCTGAATTTCGGCCACCAGATCTATGGCTGGCGGCAGGTCCCGATCAACGTGGCCTGCATCGGCGAGAAGGCCAACGCGACCCGCCCCGAGATCGAGCAGATCATGATCTGGAACGCCCGCGGCGTGGACGAGGCCAGCTTCGAGCGCGACCTGTACGTCATCCGCCGGCGCATCGAGAAGCAGGCCATCGCGGCGCAGATCCAGGAACTGTATTTCTGCTCCCTGTCCTGCCGCTCGGTCATCTACAAGGGCATGTTCCTGGCCGAGAGCCTGTCGGACTTCTATCCCGACCTGCTGGACCCGCGCTTCGTCAGCCGCTTCGCCATCTACCACCAGCGCTATTCCACCAACACCTTCCCCACCTGGCGGCTGGCCCAGCCGTTCCGCATGCTCGCCCATAACGGCGAGATCAACACGCTGACCGGCAACATCAACTGGATGAAAAGCCACGAGACGCGGCTGTCCGACCCGGCGCTCGACCCGTACATGGACGACCTGAAGCCGGTGGTGCAGGCCTCCGGCTCGGACACCGCCACGCTCGACAACGTGTTCGAGGTGCTGGTGCGCGCCGGGCGCGACGCGCCGATGACCAAGGCGATGATGATCCCGGCCAGCATCGGCCAGGACGCGACGATGAAGCAGGCGCACAAGGACATGTTCCTGTACTGCAACACCGTCATGGAGCCGTGGGACGGCCCGGCCGCAATGGCGGCCACCGACGGGCGCTGGGTGATCGCGGGGCTGGACCGCAACGGCCTGCGCCCGCTGCGCTACACCATCTCCACCCACCGCATGCTGATCGTGGGCAGCGAGACCGGCATGGTGAAGCTCGACGAGAGCGACGTGATCGAGAAGGGCCGCGTCGGCCCCGGCCAGACCATCGGCGTGGACCTGGATGCCGCGCGCTTCTACCCGGACGAGGAAATGAAGGACATGCTGGCCGCCCGCCAGCCCTTCGGCGAATGGGCCGAGCGCATCCGCCAGATCGACCACATCGTGAAGACCGACGCGCCGGAGCCGGCGCTGTACCAGGGCGAGGCGCTGCGCCGCCGCCAGCTCGCGGTGGGCACCACCGTGGAGGAGCTGGAGCTGATCCTGCACCCGATGGTGGAGGACGCGCAGGAGCCGGTCGGCAGCATGGGCGACGACACGCCGATCGCCGTGCTGTCGGACAAGTATCGCGGGCTGCATCATTTCTTCCGCCAGGCGTTCAGCCAGGTGACCAACCCGGCGATCGACAGCCTGCGCGAGACGCGGGTGATGTCGCTCAAGACCCGGCTGGGCAACCTGGGCAACGTGCTGGACGAGGACAGCAGCCAGTTCGACCTGCTGCAGCTCGAATCGCCGGTGCTCTCCACCGCCGAGTTCGCCGCCATGCGCGAGTTCATGGGCAGCGCCGCCTGCGTGGTGGACTGCACCTTCCCGGTGGCCGAGGGCGAGGCCGGGCTGCGCGCCGGGCTGGAGCGCATCCGCCGCGAGGCCGAGGAGGGCGTGCGCGCCGGCTGCACCCATGTGATCCTGACCGACGAGGCGGTGGGGCCCGAGCGGGCCGCCATCCCGATGATCCTGGCCACCGGCGGCGTGCACACGCATCTGGTGCGCTCGTCCCTGCGCACCTTCACCAGCCTGAACGTGCGCACCGCCGAATGCATGGACGTGCACTACTTCGCCGTGCTGATCGGCGTGGGCGCGACCACGCTGAACGCCTACCTGGCGCAGGAGAGCATCGCCGACCGCCACCGGCGCGGCCTGTTCGGCGCGATCACGCTGAAGGAGGCGGTGCAGCGCTACAAGAAGGCGGTGGACAAGGGGTTGCTGAAGGTGATGTCCAAGATGGGCATCTCGGTGATCTCGTCGTACCGCGGCGGCTACTGCTTCGAGGCGATCGGCCTGTCGCGCGCGCTGGTGGGCGAGTTCTTCCCCGGCATGCAGTCGCGCATTTCCGGCATCGGCCTGTCCGGCATCGCGCGCAAGGTGCTGGACCTGCACGACGCGGCCTGGTCGCGGCCGGCCACCATGCTGCCGGTGGGCGGGGTGTACAAGCTGCGCCGCACGGGCGAGACGCATGCCTTCGAGGGCGGGCTGATCCATATGCTGCAGGAGGCGGTGGCCAGCGACAGCTTCAGCCTGTATCGTCGCTATGCCGAGGGTGTGCGCAAGATGCCGCCGATCGCGCTGCGCGACCTGCTGGATTTCCGCATGGACCTGCGCACGCCGATCCCGGTCGATGATGTCGAGAGCATCACCGAGATCCGCAAGCGGCTGGTCTCGCCCGGCATCTCGCTCGGCGCGCTGAGCCCGGAGGCGCATGAGACGCTGTCCATCGCCATGAACCGCATCGGCGCCAAGTCCGACAGCGGTGAGGGCGGCGAGGACCCGGCGCGGGCGACCCCGCGGCCGAACGGCGACAACGCCTCCTCGGCGATCAAGCAGATCGCCTCCGGCCGGTTCGGGGTGACCGCGGAATACCTGAACAACTGCCGCGAGATCGAGATCAAGGTGGCCCAGGGCGCCAAGCCCGGCGAGGGCGGGCAGTTGCCCGGCTTCAAGGTGACCGGGCTGATCGCCAAGCTGCGCCACTCCACGCCGGGGGTGATGCTGATCAGCCCGCCGCCGCACCACGACATCTATTCGATCGAGGACCTGGCGCAGCTCATCTACGACCTCAAGCAGATCAACCCCGAGGCGACAGTGTGCGTGAAGCTGGTGTCGCGCAGCGGCATCGGCACCATCGCCGCCGGCGTGGCCAAGGCCAAGGCGGACGCGATCCTGATCAGCGGCCATTCCGGCGGCACCGGCGCCTCGCCCCAGTCCAGCATCAAATATGCCGGCCTGCCCTGGGAGATGGGGCTGAGCGAGGCGCATCAGGTGCTGATGCTCAACCGGTTGCGCCATACCGTGAAGCTGCGCACCGATGGCGGGCTGAAGACCGGGCGGGACGTGGTGATCGCGGCCATGCTGGGGGCCGAGGAGTTCGGCATCGGCACCGCCTCGCTGGTGGCGATGGGCTGCATCATGGTGCGGCAATGCCACTCCAACACCTGCCCCGTCGGCGTGTGCACGCAGGACGAGGCGCTGCGCAAGAAGTTCGAGGGTTCGCCCGAGAAGGTGATCAACCTGTTCAGCTTCATCGCCGAGGACGTGCGCCACATCCTGGCCTCGCTGGGCGTGCGCACGCTGGCCGAGGTGATCGGGCGGACCGACATGCTGCACCAGGTGAGCCGCGGCTCGGACTTCCTGGACGACCTGGACCTCAACCCGCTGCTGGCGCAGGCCGACCCGGGGCCGTACGCGCGCTACTGCACGCTGGTGGGGCGCAACGAGGTGCCGGAGACGCTGGATGCGCAGATGATCGCCGATGCCGGGGCGCTGTTCACCCGCGGCGAAAAGATGCAGTTGCAATACAATATCCGCAACACGCACCGCGCCATCGGCACCAAGCTCTCCAGCAAGATCACCCGCAAGTTCGGCATGACCGGGCTGCAGCCGGGCCATGTGACGGTGCGGCTGCGCGGCTCGGCCGGGCAGTCGCTGGGGGCCTTCGCGGTGCAGGGGCTGAAGCTGGAGGTGTTCGGCGACGCCAACGACTATGTGGGCAAGGGGCTGTCGGGCGCCACCATCGTGGTGCGGCCGGCGCCGTCCTCCAACCTGCACAGCCAGCTCAACACCATCATCGGCAACACGGTGCTGTATGGCGCCACCGCCGGGCGGCTGTTCGCGGCCGGGCAGGCGGGCGAGCGGTTCGCGGTGCGCAACTCCGGCGCCGACGCGGTGGTGGAGGGCTGCGGCTCCAACGGCTGCGAATACATGACCGGCGGCACGGTGGTGGTGCTGGGCACCATCGGCGACAATTTCGGCGCCGGCTTCACCGGCGGCATGGCCTTCATCTACGATCCGGACGAGATGTTCGCGCTGCGGGTGAACGCCGAGACGCTGACCTGGCAGCGCGTGGCCTCGCCGCATTGGGAGGCGGTGCTGCGCGATCTGGTGAGCACCCATGCGAACGAGACCAACAGCCGCTACGCCCGCATGCTGCTGCACGACTGGGACCGCAGCCTGCCGCATTTCTGGCAGGTGGTACCGAAGGAATACGTGAAATACCTGCCCCATCCGGTGAGCGAGCCGGCCGAGCAGGCGATGCGGGCCTGACGATACAGGTGAAATCGCTGGCCCCGCCGCCTTGGCGCGGCGGGGCTGCGGTGCCATAACCGGCGTCGATGCGAATCGTCTTCCACCTCACGCTCTGCGCGTTCAGCCGCAAGGTCCGCCTGGTTCTGGCGGAAAAACGCCTGCCGTTCGAATTGCGGCTGGAAAAAGTGTGGGAGCGGCGGACCGACTACCTGGACCTGAACCAGGCCGGCACCGTGCCGACGCTGCTGGAGGATAACGGCCTCGCCGTCCCCGGCTCCAACGTGATCTGCGAGTATCTGGAGGAAGCCTATCCCGACTCCCCGCTGCTGGGCACCACCCTGGCCGAGCGGGTGGAGGTGCGGCGGCTGGTCTCCTGGTTCGACGAGAAGTTCAACGCCGAGGTGACGCGCAAGCTGAACGGCGAGAAATACCTCAAGCGCATCGCCGCCACCGGCCAGCCGGACGCCGGCGCGCTGCGCGCCGGCTACGCCAACCTGCGCGAGCATATGTTCTATCTGGGCTGGCTGGCGGAGGGGCGGAAATACCTCGCCGGCGGCAATATCTCACTGGCCGATTTCGCCGCCGCCGCGCATCTGTCGGTGCTGGATTTCACCGGTGACGTGGACTGGTCGGTGAGCCCGCATGCGCATGAATGGTACGCGCGCATCAAGTCCCGCCCCAGCTTCCGGCCGCTGCTGGCCGACCGAGTGCCGGGGATGATCCCGCCGCCGCATTACGCCAACCTGGATTTCTGATCCGTCGCGCGCGTTGCGCCCAGCGTGGCGCGGGGCGGCAGCACGGCGGCGAGCAATGCGCTCGTGTAGGGGTGCGCGGGGGCGGCCAGCACGGTCGCGGCGTCGCCCTGCTCCACCACGCGGCCGCCCTGCATCACCGCCACCCGCTCGCACAGCAGCCGCACCACCGCCAGGTTGTGCGAGACGAACAGGTAGGACAGGCCGTGGCGCGCGCGCAGCCCGGCCAGCAGCTCGATGATCTGCGCCTGCACGGAGACGTCTAGCGCCGAGGTCGGCTCGTCCAGCAGCAGGGCGCGCGGGCGGGGCGCCAGGGCGCGGGCGATGCAGATGCGCTGCTTCTGGCCGCCCGAGAGCTCGTGCGGGTAGCGCCACAGGAAGTCGCCGCCCAGGCCGACATCCTCCAGCAGCGCGGCCACGCGCGCGCGCAGGGCCGATCGCGTGTGGCCGCCCTGCAGGCGCAGCGGCTCGGCGACCGAGGCGAACACCGGCAGCCGCGGGTCCAGCGCCGCGTGCGGGTTCTGGAACACCACCTGCACCGCCTGCCGCATGGGGCGCAGCGCACGCTCCGGGGCGTGGGTGATGTCCGCCCCCTCGAACAGCACCCGCCCGGCGGAGGCGGTGGCGAGGCGCAGCAGCAGGCGCAGCACGGTGGTCTTGCCGGAGCCGGATTCGCCCACCACGCCGAGCGACTCGCCGGACCGCAGGGCGAGGCTGACGCCGTCCACGGCGCGGACGGGGCCGTACTGGCAGAGCGCGTTTTCCAGGGAAAGGAGGGGGGTCATCGGGGGAAACAGGCAGGAAAGGGGTTCCTTTTTGGAAAAAAGAACCAAAAAACTTTTGTCCGCTGGGGGATCATGGGCGCACCTGGGCGTATCCGTCTTGGTTGGGTGCGAGCGCATGGCACGCCGTCCGATGGCCGGTGCCGGACAGGCGGGGCGCTTCGCGCCGGCAGATATCCATCGTCAGGTCGCAGCGCGGATGGAAACGGCAGCCGCCGGGCGGGTCGCGCAGGGAGGGGATGCTGCCGGGGATGCCGGCCGGCATCTGGGTAGGCCGCTCCAGGTCCGGCACGGCGGCCAGCAGGCCGCGCGTGTAGGGGTGGCGGGGGTGGGCGAACAGCTCCTCGGCGGGGGCGTCCTCCACGATGCTGCCGGCGTACATCACCACCACCCGGCGGCAGATCGCGCCGATCACGCCCAGGTCGTGGCTGATCAGCACCAGGGTCAGGCCGAAGCGGGCCACCAGGTCGGCGACCAGCGCCAGCACCTGGCCCTGGATGGTCACGTCCAGCGCCGTGGTCGGCTCGTCGGCCAGCAGCAGGCGGGGCGAGCCGGCCAGCGCCTGGGCGATCAGCACGCGCTGGCGCATGCCGCCGGAGAGTTCGTGTGGGTAGCGGCGCAGCAGTGCCGCCGGCTCGGGGAGGCGGACGGCCTCCAGCAGTTCGAGGCTGCGGGCACGGATCGCCGCGCGCCCGCGCAGGCCGTGCGCGCGCAGCACGTCGGCGAGCTGGCTACCGATGGTGAAAACCGGGTTGAGGTAGGTCTGCGGGTCCTGGAACACCATGCCGATGCCGGCGCCGCGCAGCGCCATGAGGGCCGGGCCGTCCATCGCCAGCACGTCCTGGCCGGCGAAGCGGATGCCGCCGGTGAGCACGCGGGCGGGGGGCGTGGGGTTCAACCGCAGGATGCTGCGCGCCAGCACCGACTTGCCGCAGCCGGTCTCGCCGACGATGCCGACCGTCTCGCCCTGTTCCACGCGCAGGTCGATGCCGTTCAGCACCTGGGCGCGGCCCTCGTAGCCGTCGAAGGCGAGGCGGAAACCGGTGATTTCCAGCAAGGGGCCGCTCATCCGCGGGCGCTTCGCGGGTCGAGCATGTCGCGCAGGCCGTCGCCCAGCAGGTTGAAGCCGAGCACGGTCAGGAAGATGAACAGGCCGGGGAAGAAGCTGTACCACCACCAGTCGGGCATGTAGCCGCGCGCCACCGCGATCATCGCCCCCCATTCCGGCGCCGGCGGCCGCGCGCCCAGGCCCACGAAGCCGAGCGAGGCGGCGGCCAGGATGGCCAGCCCCATGTCCATGCTGGCCTTGACCACCAGGGGCGAGATGCAGTTGGGCAGGATGTGGCGGGCCAGCACCCAGGCATGGCCGGCGCCCATGGTGCGCGCCGCCTCCACATAGGGCTCGTGGCGCAAGGTCAGCGCCTTGGCCTCGATCAGCCGCACATAGCCGGGCCACCACACCAGCGACAGGGCCACCACGCCGTGCAGGATGCCCGGCCCCAGGGCGGCGACGATCGCCAGCGCCAGCACCAGCCCCGGGACGGCCAGGAACACGTCGGTGATGCGCATGATGGTGGCGCGCGCCCGCCCGCCCAGGTAGCCGGCCGCCACCCCCAGCGGCACGCCGATCGCCGCCGCGATGCCGGTGATGGTCAGCCCCACCCACAGGCTGGTGCGGGTGCCCACCACCACGCGGGTAAGGATGTCGCAGCCCATCTCGTCGGTGCCGAACCAGTGCGCGCCCGAGGGCGGCAGCAGGCGCTGGGCGAGGTGCATGGCGCCGCGCGCGTCGTCGGGATAGGGCACCAGCGCCGGGCCGAACGCCGCCAGCAGCAGGAAGGCCGCCACCAGCGCCAGCCCGGCCATCGCCGAGGCGCTGGCGGTGAAGGTCCACACCACGAAGCGCAGCCGCCGCAGCAGCGCGGCATGGCGATTTGGGATGGCGATCGCGCTCATGCCGACCTTGTCCTGGGGTCGAGCCAGCCATAGGCGAGGTCGATCAGCAGGTTGGTCAGCATGAAGGTGACCCCCACCGCCAGCGTCACCCCCATCACCGGCTTGAAATCCGAGGCGATCGCCGAGTTCACCGCATACAGCCCGATGCCCGGCCAGTCGAACACCGTCTCCACCAGCACCGTGCTGCCCAGCGTCCAGCCGAAGCGCAGGCCGATCATCGCCAGGGTCGGCAGCATGGCGTTGCGCAGCGCCAGCCAGCCGATCACCCGGCGCGGCGCCACGCCGTGCGCCCGCGCGGCGGTCACGTAGTCGGCGGCCAGCACCTCGATCATCTCGGCGCGGTTGACCCGCACGATGGCGGCCAGCGACGGCAGCGCCAGCACGAAAGCCGGCAGCACGGCGTAGCGCGCCGCCTCGGCGAACACCGCCCATTGCCCGCGCAGCAGCGCGTCCAGCAGGATCATGCCGGTGATCGGGTCGGGCGGCGCCGTGGCCACCGAGAGCTGGCCGCTGGTCGGCAGCCAGCCCAGCCACACCGCGAACACCAGTTGCAGCAGCAGCGCCGCCCAGAACGCCGGCAGCGCCACGCCGGAGACCGCCAGCGCCCGCATCGCGTGGTCGAACCACGAATTGCGCCGCACCGCCGCCCACAGCCCCATCGGCACCCCGGCGAGCACGGAGAACAGCATCGACAGCAGCACCAGCTCCATGGTGGCCGGGAAGAAGCGCGCCAGGTCGTCGGCCACCTGGTTGCCGGTCTGGATCGACCGGCCCAGCCGCAGGCGCAGCAGGTCCGCGACGTAGCGGGCGAGCTGCATCGGCAGCGACTGGTCCAGCCCGTATTCGTGCCGCACCGTCTCGATCATCGCGCGCGTGGCGTCCGGTCCGGCCGCCAGCGCCGCCGGGTCGGAGGGGGCCACGTTGGAGACCGTGAAGGTGATCAGCACCAGCCCGCCAAGCATGACCCCGAGCAGGGCCAGCCGGCGGAGGATGGTGCGCAGCGTCGCCAAGGGTCAGGCTTTGGCGGCGTAGAGGGTGTAGAGGTCGGCTTCCCCGGTCAGCCGCACCGGGCAGAATTCGAAACCCTTCACATAGCTGCGCAGCGCCCATTTGCGGTCTTCCAGCATGCCGAAGATGGCCGGCTGCAAATCCACGATGCGCTGCTGGATGGCGGCGTAGCCGGCCATGCGCCTGGCCAGGTCGGTCTCCAGCCGGGCGGCGGCCACCATGTCGTTGATCTGCTGGTCGCGCAGGTGGTGCATGCCCCAGAACAGCCCCTCGGCGGCGGAGGTGTACTGGCTGGCGATCACATCCGGGTCGGTGCTGACCGGGGTGACATACACCGCCACCATGTCCGCCGCCGTCTCCGCCTTCGCCCCGCGCGCGACCAGGGTGGGCCAGGGCTGGGCGGTGATGTTCACCTTGATGTCCAGCGCCCGCAGCGATTCCAGCACCGCCAGCCCGATCCGCCGCTCCACCTCCAGCCCGGCGACGTAGAGGTATTCCAGCTCGAACCCGCCCTTGGGGTGGGCCGTCCTGGCCAGGAATTCGCGCGCCTTGTCCAGGTCGCGGCGGGGGATGTCCTTGATGGCGACGTGGCCGGCCATAGCGTTGGGGAACGGGCTGTCCATCAGCTTGGCGGCGCCGTTCTCGATCTGGATCAGCGCCTCGTAGTCGAACGCGTAGGCCAGGGCCTTGCGCATGTTGAGGTCGGCGGTGACGCCCTTTTGCGTGTTCATCTGGATGGTGAAGGGGGTCATGCCGGTGTGGCTTTCCACCACGATGCCGGCCGCCTTGGCGAGCTGGTCGTAATCGTCGGGCGACAGCTCGGTGGCGATGTCGATCTCGCCGCGCTGCAGGGCGGCCTTGCGCGGCGCCGGCTCGCGGATGATGCGGTAGATGACGCCGGCGGGGCGGTCCGCCTCGGCCATCGGCCAGCCCTTCCAGTAGTCGGCCACCGCGTCCAGCGCCATCACCGCCTGCGGGTCCCAGCGCTTGATGCGGAACGGGCCGGAGCCGGCATCGCCCTCGGTGAGGAATTTCTGACCGTAATCGTCGCTGCCGGCCAGCTGCTTCGGATTGACGATGTACCACAGCGGCATGAACGACAGGAACGCGCCATAGGACGATTTCAGGGTGATGCGCACGGTGCGGGCATCGACGGCGGCGATGCCGTCCGGGTCCAGATGCGCGCTGAGCATCCAGGCCACGCCCTTGTTCAGCTTCAGGGCGCGCTGGAAGGAGTAGCGCACCGCCTCGGCGTCCACCGGGTCGCCGTTGTGGAATTTCGCGTTGGCGACGAGGTGGAAGGTCCAGGTGAGGCCGTCGGCGCTGGTCTCCCAGCGTTCGGCCAGCCAGGGCACCACCTTCGGCGGGTCGCCCTCGTATTTGCACAGCGCGTCGTAGATGCATTGCTGCATCATGCGGGTGGACCAGTCGTAGCGGACATGCGGGTCCAGCACCGGCACCGGCTGGCCGCCGGAGAACACCAGGGTGCGGCGGTCGCCCACCCGCTCGAACGCCGCCGCCGGGGCGGGGGCCAGGGCGGGCAGCAGGCCGGCGGCGCCGGCCAGGCCGCCCAGCAGAAGGTCGCGTCGGTGCATGGTGGTCTCCCTGTTGCGATGGCCGATGACGTGGTGGCGGCGCCTGCGCAGCGCGCGGGCCGGTAATCCCGTTGCCTCGCGCGTCGTCTCCCGGCGGGGATGTTAATCGGTTTCGCGGCGATGGGAACCGGGCGCGTTGCAGCTTCGGTAACCTCTGCCGCCTAGCATCGTGGCCCAACCCCTGAGCCGAAGGCGCGATGGCCCTGCCCGCTTCCGACCCGCCGCCCCCCGCCGCCGCCGCCACCGACCGGCTGATCGGCGATGCCTATGCCGTGGACACCAGCCGGCCGCTGCCCGGGGCCGGCGGCGGGCTGGCCGCCTTCGCCGCCAGCGACCGCCGCTCCGGCCGTGGCGACCTGATGGCGGTGCAGGTGCGCGCCAACCTGCCGCCGCGCGCGCAGGCGCTGAACGTGCTGAGCATGGGGCTCGGCGACGGCGTGCTGACGCCGCTGGCGCATGGCCCGGTCGCGTTGCCTGGCAGTGGGGCCGGCGGCGGGGCCGGCCAGGCCTGGTTCGTGATCTGCCAGGCCCCGCCCGGCCCGGCGCTGTGGCCGCCGTCGGCCGGCCACCGCCCCTGGGCGGAGGCGGAGTTGCTGGAGCGGCTGGTGCGCCCGGCGGCGCAGGCGCTGGAATGGCTGCAATCGCGCCATGTGACGCACCGCGCCATCCGCCCGGACAACCTGTTCCGCGCCGGCCCCGGCGACCCGGTGACGCTCGGCTGCGCCTGGGCCGCCCCCCCTGCCCTGCTGCAGCCGGCGGTGTTCGAGCCACCCTATTCGGCGATGTGCCTGCCCGCCGGCCGCGGCCCCGGCACCATCGCCGACGACGTGTATGCGCTGGGCGTGGTGCTGCTGACGCTGGCGCTGGGCCGGGTGCCGCTGGCCGGCATGGACGACCTGGCGGTGGTCCGCCGCAAGCTGGAGGTGGGCAGCTATGCCGCCCTGGCCGGCGAGGAGCGGCTGCCCTCGGCCATCGCCGACCTGGTGCGCGGCATGCTGGCGGAAGACCCGGAGCACCGGCCGCCGCCGGCTTTGCTGGCCGACCCGGCGGCCGCGCGCTCCCGCCGCGTCGCCGCCCGACCGCCGCGCCGCGCGCAGCAGCCGCTGGCGATGCCGGTGGGGCCGGTGTGGAACGCCCGCACCCTGGCGCACGCCATTGCCACCGACCCCGAACAGGGCGTGCGGCTGCTGCGCAATGGCGAGGTGGACCGCTGGCTGCGCCGCAATGTCGGCGACCCGACGCTGGCGGTGCGGCTGGATGACGCGGTGCGCCAGCGCGGCATCGATGCGGACGCCGAGGACGGGCAGGCCGACGCACTGCTGGCCCTGCGCAGCGTGGCGCTGCTGGACCCGCTGGCGCCGGTGACCTGGCGCGGCCTGGCGGTATGGCCGGACGGGCTGGGGCCGGCCCTGGCGGCGGCGCTCCCGGCGGGCCAGCCCGGCGGCGGGCGCGACGCGGCGGCGCGTGACGGCGCGCTGGCGGAGATGCTGGCCGCCGAGGCGATCGGCGCCTGGGCCGCAGCCCGCCCGGAGCGCGGCGACCCCACCATGCTGACCGCCGACGCCCACCAGCTGCGCGCCACCGTGCGGCTGCGCGGCTGGGGCGGCGGCACGGCGCGGCTGCGCTACACGCTCAACCCGCTGCTGCCCTGCGCCAGCCCTGGCCTGGCCGGGCGGATGGTGGTGCGGCTGGGCGACCTGCTGCCGGCGCTGGAGGCGGCGGCGGCCCGGCCGGACGCGCACCGCGTGCTACCGATCGACGCCGAGATCGGCGCCTTCCTGGCGGCCCGGCACGAGACCCGGGTGGAAACCGAGCTGGCCCGGCTGCTGGAACCGCGCTCGACCGAGCATGCGGCGCTGGTGCAGCTCCGGCTGCTCGCCTGGCTGCAACAGCGCCAGCGCATCGCCGAGCTGCCGAATCTGGCCGCCTGGCTCGGCGAGCACACGCGCGCCGCCCTGTCGGTCTGGCGGCAACGGCAGCGGCGCGCGCAGCTTGGCGAGGCGCTGGGCGAGTTCATCCGCGCCGGGCAGTTGCCGGCGATGCTGGCGGTGCTGGAAGATCCCGCCCTGCTGGCCGCCGACGCCCGCGGCGCGCGCGAGGCCACGCTGGCGGTGCAGACGATCGACCGCGAGCTGGCCGCCATCGCCACCGGCGGCCCGGCGCGGGCCGAGTCGGCACGGCGACTCGGCCAGGATGTCGTGCTGGGCGTCGGGCTCAGCGCCATGGCGGTGGCCGCCATCGCCGCCATCCTCGCCTGATGGCCGGCAAGCAGGCCGGCATGGCGGCGGGCGGCAAGGCGGTAGGCGGCAAGGTGGGGGGCGGCTCGCGGCTGTGGGTGCAGGGGCTGGTCTGCGGCACGGTGATCGCCGTGGCGGCGCCCTCGGTGCTGCTGGTGGCGGTGCTGGGGCTGCCCGGCCTGCTGGCGCTGCTGTTCGACCGCGAGCCGGGGCGGCCGATTGCGCGCAACGTGCTGCTGTTCGGCGCCGCGGTGGCGATGCCCTCGCTGGCGGCGCTGTGGCATGCCGGGCGCGACTGGGCCGCCTGCCTGGACCTGCTGTCCGATGTCGGCCGGGTCGCCACCGCCTGGGCGCTGCAGGCCGGCGGCTGGCTGGTGGGCGAGCTGGCGCCGCTGGCGGTGCGGGCGGGCATGGAGGCCACCGCGGCGGCGCAGGCGGCGCGGCTGCGGGCGCGGCGGGCCCGCTACGAGGAGGAGTGGGGCCTGCCGCCGGCACCCGAGACCGGCGAGCCGGCCGCCAAGGGCTGAGCCCGTACGCACGAAGAGCCGGGGCGGCTGCCCCGGCTCTCGTTCAGTCCGGCGGTGCGCCCCCAGCTTAGGAGGCCCCCGGCTTAGGACGCCATCGCGCCCATCGGCGGCCGCACAGCCCGGCGCTGCTCAGCCACCTGCGTGTGCATGGCCTTCTGCAGCTTCTCGAAGGCGCGCACCTCGATCTGGCGGACGCGCTCGCGGGAGATACCGTATTGCTGCGACAGATCCTCCAGCGTGGTCGGCTCGTCCTTCAACCGCCGCTCGATCAGGATGTGCCGCTCGCGCTCGTTCAGCGAGGACAACGCCCCGGCCAGCAGGGCGCGCCGGCCGGTCATCTCCTGGCGCTCGGCGATCTCGGTTTCCTGGCTGTCGCTGTCGTCCACCAGCCAGTCCTGCCACTCGCCCTCGCTGTCGGCGCGGACGGGGGCGTTCAGGCTGTGGTCGGGCGCGGTCAGGCGGCGGTTCATGTTAATCACGTCCTGCTCCGGCACGGCCAGGGCATGGGCGATCTTGGCCACCTGCTCGGGCTGCAGGTCGCCGTCGTCGATCGCCTGCATCTGGCCCTTCAGCCGGCGCAGGTTGAAGAACAGCTTCTTCTGCGCCGCGGTGGTGCCCATCTTCACCAGCGACCAGCTATGCAGGATGTACTCTTGGATCGCGGCGCGGATCCACCACATCGCGTAGGTGGCCAGACGGAAGCCGCGATCCGGGTCGAACCGCTTCACCGCCTGCATCATGCCGACATTGCCTTCGCTGATCAGCTCGCCCAGGGGCAGGCCGTATCCGCGATAGCCCATGGCGATCTTGGCGACCAGGCGGAGATGCGAGGTGACCAGCTTGTGCGCGGCCGCCATGTCCTCGGTATCGCGCCAGCGCTTGGAAAGGTCCAGTTCCTCCTCGGCGGTGAGCATGGGGAATTTGCGGATCTCCTGGAGATACCGCGTGAGGTTGCCCTCGGGGGCGACATTGATGACGGCAGAGACCATCTCAGGCTCCTTTCGCCTCGGTGGCCGAACCACTGCCCGGGATGGCACAATGGCGAGGCGCGGTGGTGGACCCGGTCCGCAGCGTGCGGAGGGGTCGCGGGGTGCGTCGGTCGATCGGGGTGTCCCGGGGGCCGTCCCGTAGCAGGCCACGGCCGACCGGCTGATCGTAAGACGCTGGGAACAGCCGCGGCGTTACAGCCGGAGTGTCGTTCACATGGAGTTTCATACCGGACAAGACTGGTCCAGTCAATATTCCAGACCTATGGCGTCGGGATTAACTTACCGACAGATTCAACCGGTCCAGCAACGTCTGCATGTCCGCCGGCGGCCGCGTGGTGAACGACAGCGCCACGCCGGTGCGCGGATGGGTGAAGCCCAGCCGCGCCGCGTGCAGGGCTTGGCGCGGAAAATCCAGCAAAAGCCGGCGTTCCGCGTCGGGCAGGTTGCGCGCCACGGCGGGAATGCGGCGCAGATAGACCGGGTCCCCCACCACGGGATGGCCGAGATGCGCCAGGTGCACGCGGATCTGGTGTGTGCGCCCGGTGCCCAGCCGGCATTCCAGCAGCGATACCGCGCCCGCATGGCTGGCCAGCACGCGGTAGCGGGTGGTCGCCGCCTTGCCGCCCACGCCGCGCACCGCCATCCGCTTGCGCTCGCGCGGGTCGCGGCCGATCGCGGCGTCGATCTCGCCGCTGGCCGGATTCGGCAGCCCCCAGCACAGCGCCAGATAGAACCGGTCGAGGTCGCGCTCGGCGAAGGCGCGGGTCAGCCCGGCGCTGGCGAGTTCGTTCTTGGCCACCACCATCACGCCGGAGGTGTCCTTGTCCAGCCGGTGGACGATGCCGGGCCGCTTCTCCGCGCCGATGCCGGTGAGGCTGGCGCCGCAATGCGCCAGCAGGGCGTTGACCAGCGTGCCGTCCGGGTTGCCGGGGGCGGGATGCACCACCAGCCCGGCCGGCTTGTCCAGCACGATCAGGTCGGCATCCTCGTACAGGATGGGGAACGGGATGTCCTGCGGCTGCGGCGTCGCGGCCAGCGGCGGCGGCGGCGCCAGGGTGTACACGGCGCCCGGCCGCACCGGCTCGGCCGGCTGGGTCAGCCGCACCCCGTCGCGCCACGCCAGCCCCTCCTCGATCAGCGTCTTGATGCGCGAGCGCGACAGGCCGGGGACATGCTCGGCCAGGAAGCGGTCGGCACGCTTGCCCTCGTCCCCCGGCCCGGCGGTGACGGACTGCGGCGGCACGGTTGCATCTGGCGGGGTTTCGGTGGACATGGCCTGGGATAGCGCGATGGCGCGGGGGAGAGAAGGCGAATGCGTGCCCTGAAGGTTCTGGTGGTGGTGATGGGCGTCCTGATCGTGGCCGGCGTGGCCACGCTGGGGGTGGTGATCGCTAGGCGCGTCTCCGGCCCGTCCGGCCCCGCGGTCAGCGCGATGCTGGACGAACCCGCCGGCACCCGCATCGCCGCCATCGCCGTGGCGCCCGACCATACGGTGCTGCTGCTGCATGGTGGCGGACCGGACCGCGTGGTCTCGGTGGATGCGCGCTCCGGCAAGGTGGTCGGCCGTGTCGGCCTGACCCAATAGCCCGTCGCCCGGCTGCGCGCATATCGGCGCAGATGACGGCTTGATGTCTCGCCGCGTTCGGCCTAGAACGCGGCCCGGCCAGTTGTCCCGTTCGTCTAGAGGCCTAGGACACCGCCCTCTCACGGCGGTAACAGGGGTTCGAATCCCCTACGGGATACCAGCGTTTCCAACGCGCCCGCCGGCATTCCCCCCACCAATCTGCCGACGCGGCGGTGTCTTCGCCACGACGCGGCCCCGGCCGTGCGGGAAATGTTACTTCACCGCACGCACCTGCCGGCGTAACGTGGCGACACCGCCGGCCCGGCGGGCGGAAATAAACGGGGGGAGAGCCGCATGGGCATCCAGCCAGTCGCGCCGCCGCCAGCAGCGGCCCAGCCAGACGCGGCGCGGCCGATCACGCCGCCCTATTACCCGATCATCTATGTCCGTGGCTTCGCCGGCACCGAGGGCGAGATCGAGGACACCGTCGCCGACCCCTATATGGGGTTCAACGTCGGGTCGATGAAGCTGCGCCAGGCCTGGACCGGGGAGATGGAGCGCTACGTCTTCGAATCGCCCCTGGTTCGCCTGATGAAGGATTTCGGCTACCACGATGTCTATGCCGCCGGGCGCGACGCATCGCAGGACGGCGCCATCGACCCCAGGTCGATCGTCGTCTACCGCTACTACGACCAGGTGTCGGACGCCTTCGGCCAGGGCCAGCAGATCGGCATGGAGACCTTCGGCCGCGGCCTCGGCGAGCTGATCCTGCGCCTGCGCGACCGCACCTGCCCCGACGATGCGGCCAGGGCGGCGTTCAAGGTCTACCTGGTCGGCCACTCCATGGGCGGGCTGGTGATACGCTGCTTCCTGCAGAACGAGTCCCTTGGCGGCGCGGAAGCAAGAAGCCTGGTGAAGAAGGTGTTCACCTATGCCACTCCGCATAACGGCATAGAACTCTCGATCGTCGGCAACGTGCCGTCCTTCTTCACCGCCAACAGCGTCGACAACTTCAACCGCGCCCGCATGTGCACCTATCTCGCCCTGGACGCGGGCACCGAGCCGGTGAACACACTCAACGGCAAGTTCGACCCGGACCGCTTTTTCTGCCTGATCGGCACCAACGCCCGCGACTACGCCACGGCCGCCGGATGGTCGGCGCGCCTGGTCGGTCCGTTCAGCGACGGGCTGGTGCGCATCAACAACGCCCTGGTGTTCGGGCCGACCAACGACACCCTGGCGCCCACCAGGCTGGCGCCGCGCGCCTTCGTCCACCGCAGCCATTCCGGCCAGTACGGCATCGTGAATTCCGAGGAAGGCTACCAGAACCTCGTCCGCTTCCTGTTCGGCGACATCCGGGTGGACGGCGTGCTGGAAATCCGCTCGCTGACCCTACCGGCAGAGGTCCAGGCCGAGAAGGATGGCGGCCGCACGGTGCGCGCCTCCTACCATTTCGAGGCGGTCACCCGGGTGCGCGGCGCGCGCTGGGACCTGAGCCGCCGGCTGGCCAGCGAGAACTCCACCGTGTTCCGCAAATACGACGAGTTGTTCCCCGACCAGGCGACGGGGGACACGACCACCCGGCCGAACCATGACCGGCCGGAGCTGTTCACCACCTTCCTGCGCTCCGCCGCGCGCATCGACCCCGGGCGGCCGTCGCTGGGCTTCAGCGTCGATCTCGGCGTGCTGGTGCCGGAATACGAGGTGGACGGGCTGCTGTTCCTCAAGAACCACTACACCGGCAGCTATATCTTCCGCGACAAGCTGAACCTCGAAGCCACCCCGCCCGAGGCCGAGGGCGGGGCCTGGACGCTGACCTATGGGTTCGACAGCCAGACGCCGAACCTCGCACCCCTGCCCGCCCCCGGCCAGATGGTGGATGGCCGCCAGGAATTCCGCATTCCGGTGGTGCATGCGGCGCAGCCGGGCATCGATGCGACGCTGGTTCTGACCGCCCGCGCCCAGGCGTGACGGGGACTGCACGCCGGATAGTTATACCACATCACTGTCTCTAATCGGACCTTATGCTGATGCCCCCGACCGCGCGGGGTCGTCCTTGCCAACCTCCAAACTTTACCCATCTGTGAATTATACCGTCACAGATCGAGGCTGCCCCATGGAACCGCCTGTCATCCGAGCGTTCTTCGATGAGCCGACCAACACCGTGTCCTACCTGGTGTGGGACAAGGCCACGCTGGACGGCGCCGTGATCGACCCGGTGCTGGATTACGATCACCGCTCGGGCACGGCCGACATCCGCAGTGCCGAGGCGATCCTGGCCGCCGCGGCCGAGGCGGGGGTGGCGATCCGCTGGGTGCTGGAGACCCACGCCCATGCCGACCACCTGACCGCCGCGCCGTATATCAAGGCGAAGACCGGCGCGCCCATCGGCATCGGCGAGCATATCAAGGACGTGCAGCGCATCTTCCGCCCGGTTTTCGATGCCCAGGACCTGAAGCCGGCGGGCGGCGATTTCGACCGGCTGCTGCGCGACGGTGAGCGCATTTCTCTTGGCTCGCTGGAGATCGAGGTCCTGCACGTGCCCGGCCACACGCCGGCCGACGTTGCCTATCGCATCGGCGCGGACGTGTTCGTGGGCGATACGCTGTTCATGCACGACTACGGCACCGCCCGCGCCGACTTCCCCGGCGGCGATGCCCACGCGCTGTACCGCTCGATCCGCCGCCTGCTGGCGCTGCCGCCGGACACGCGGCTGTGGATATGCCACGACTACAAGGCGCCCGGTCGCGACCGCTTCGCCTGGCGGAGCACGGTCGCCGAGCAGCGCGCGCTGAACCCCCACGTCAAGGACGGCGTCACCGAGGAGGCGTTCGTGGCCATGCGCACCGCCCGCGACGCGACCCTGGCGGCGCCGACGCTGCTGCTGCCCTCAATCCAGGTGAACATCCGCGCCGGCCGCTTCCCCGAGGCCGAGAGCAACGGCGTGCGCTACCTGAAAATCCCGGTCAAGGCGCGCCGGGCGGAAACGCTCGCCTGAGCTGACCGAGCCCTAAGGTGACCGAGCCCCGAGCTGACCGAGCCCGCGGGCGGTCAGCTCGGCGGCCGCCCCGCCGCGCGGGCGCGCTCGGCGTCGTCCTCGCGCATTTCGAACCACATCGCGTTCAGCACGGCAAAGGCGGCGGCCAGCGGCAGGCCGAGCATCCAGGAGAAATACCACATCGGGGCGCCCTCATCCTTGCGTGTCAGTAGAAATGCCCGGCCTCGTCGCGCAGCGCCGCCTCGTCCACCTTGCCCCACAGGACATGGTAGACCCAGGCGGTATAGGCCAGCACGAGCGGCAGGAAGATCACCGTCACCACCAGCATGATGAACAGCGTCAGGTGCGAGGAGGAACTGTCCCACACGGTCAGGCTGGAGCGCGGATCGACCGAGGACGGCAGGATGAACGGGAACATGGCGACGCCGACCGTGGCGATCACGCCCAGGATCGTCAGCGCGGAGGCGGCCAGGGTCGGCCCTTCCACCCGGGCGCGCAGGCCCAGGAACGCCGCGGCGGCGCCCACGAAGCCCAGCGCCGGCACCGCCAGCAGCCAGGGGTGGGCGGCGTAGTTGGCGAACCACGCGACGCCGCCGCGTGCCACATCCTTCAGCAGCGGGTTGGAGGGGCCATCGGGCGCCACCGGGCTGGTGATGCTGTAGCCGCTGACGAACAGCCACAGCGCCAACCCGCCCAGCGCGAACAGCAGGATGGTGGCCAAGGCGGCCACCCCGCCAAAGGCGCGGGCACGCTCGGCCACCACGCCCTCGGCCTTGAACGACAGCCAGGCGGCGCCGTGCATCACCAACATCGCCACCGAGAGCAGGCCGCACACCAGGGCGAAGGGATTGAGCAGCCCGAAGAACGAGCCCTCGTAGAAAATCCGCAGATCGGCGTCCAGGCGGAACGGCACGCCCTGCAGCACGTTGCCCACCGCCACGCCGAAGATCAGCGCCGGCACGAAGCCGCCGGCGAACAGCACCCAGTCCCAAGTGGCGCGCCAGCGCGCATCCTCGCGGGTGCTGCGGTATTTGAAGCCCACCGCGCGCACGATCAGCGCCGCCAGCACCGCGAACATCGCCAGGTAGAACCCGGAGAAGGACACCGCGTACAGCGGCGGCCAGGCGGCGAAGATGGCGCCGCCGCCCAGGATGAGCCACACCTGATTGCCTTCCCACACCGGCCCGACGGTGTTGATGGCGACCCGCCGCTCGATATCGGTGCGCGCCACGAAGGGCAGCAGGGCGCCGACGCCGAGGTCGAACCCGTCGGTGACGGCGAAGCCGATCAGCAGCACGCCCAGCAGCACCCACCAGATCAGGCGCAGCGTCTCGTAATCGATCAACTGGTGCAGGATCATCGCCGTCACTCCGCCGCGACAGGGTGCGCCACGCCGCCGGGGGCGGGGGCGGGAAGGCCGTGCTCAGGCTGTGGCCCCTTGCGGATGGCGCGCAGCATCAGCCCCATCTCGACCACGAACAGCACGCTGTAGAACAGCACGAAGCCCGCGAGGGTGAGCGCCACCTGCGCCACCCCTAGGCTGGACACCGCCAGCGCGGTCGGCAGCACCCCCTCGATCGCCCAGGGCTGGCGGCCGATCTCGGCGACCAGCCAGCCGAGTTCGGCGGCGATCCATGGCAGCGGGATGGCGAGCACGGCCACCCAGAGCAGCCAGCGGTGGCGGTCCAGCCGCTGGCGTGTCGACAGCACGAAGAATGTCCCGAGCAGCAGGATGAAGAAGAAGCCCAGCCCCACCATCACCCGGAACGACCAGAACAGCGGCGCCACCGCCGGCACCAGGTCCCAGGCGGCCGCGTCGATCTGCGCGGGGCTGGCGGTGCGCGGGTCGGCCACGTAGCGGCGGAGCAGGTAGGCATAGCCGAGATTGCGGCCGTTCGCCTCGAACGCCGCGCGCACCGCCGGCGCCACGGCGGTGACGCTGCGGGCCGTGCGGATCGCCTGCAGCGCGTCATAGGCCAGCACGCCGCTGGCGATGCGGCCCTTCGCCTCGTCCACCAGTTGCTTGATGCCCGGCAGCGTGGTGTCCAGCGAGCGGGTGGCGATCAGCCCCAGCGCGCCCGGAATTTGCAGCACGTGGTGGGTGGTGCGCGCCGCCTGGTCGGGGAAGCCGATCGCGGTGAAGGGGGCCGGCGCGGCCTCAGTCTCCCACATGCCCTCGATCGCGGCGAGCTTCATCTTCTGGTGCTCGTTGGCCAGGTAGCCGCTTTCGTCGCCAAGCACGACGACCGAGAGCGACGAGAGCAGGCCGAACGAGGCCGCCACCGCCATCGACCGCCGTGCCAGCGCGGTATGCCGGTTGCGCAGCAGGTACCAGGCGGATACGCCCAGGACGAAGATCGAGGCCGTCACGTAGCCGGCCGAAACCGTGTGGACGAATTTCGCCTGCGCCACCGGGTTGAACAGCACCTGGTAGAAGTCGGTGACCTCCATACGCATGGTCATCGGGTTGAACGCGGCGCCCACCGGGTTCTGCATCCAGCCATTGGCGATCAGGATCCACAGCGCCGAGAGGTTGGAGCCGAGCGCCACCGCCCAGGCCGTGGCCAGATGGCCGACCTTGGACAGCCGGTCCCAGCCGAAGAAGAACAGGCCGACGAAGGTGGCTTCGAGGAAGAAGGCCATCAGGCCCTCGATGGCCAGCGGCGCGCCGAACACGTCGCCGACGTAGTGGCTGTAGTAGCTCCAGTTCATGCCGAACTGGAACTCCATGGTCAGTCCGGTCGCCACCCCCAGCACGAAGTTGATGCCGAACAGCGTGCCCCAGAACTTGGTCATCTGCCGCCAGACCGGGCGGTCCGTCATCACGTACACCGTCTCCATGATGGCGACGATGAGCGACAGGCCGAGGGTCAGCGGCACGAACAGGAAATGATACAGGGCAACCGTGGCGAACTGCAGCCGCGACAGCGAGACGATGTCGAATTCCATCGCGAACCATGCCGGCGGGCGGCCGGCCTCCTTTATCGCGTTCGGCTGCCACGGGATGGCGGCGGCCCGATTCGTGCCATGCAGGCCCGATTATGGCGCGGTGTCAGTCGGGCCTCAGCGAGTCCAGCGCCGCCTGGTATCCGGCCTCGCCGCGGCGCCACTCCGCCACGATCCGGCCATCGACCAGATGGAACAGGCGGTCGGCCAGCGCCGCCTCCCGCCGCAGATGCGTCGCCAGTAGTATGGTGACCGACGGCTCCTGTCCATTGATATAAGTCAATAATGCCGCGGCGGTGGCACGGTCGAGCCCCTCGGTCGGCTCGTCGAGCAGCCACAGCGGCGCGTCGCGCAGCAGCAGCCGCGCCAGGGCCAGCCGCCGCGCCTGCCCGCCGGACAGGCCGGTGCCGCCCTCGCCGAGCATGGCGTCCAGCCCGGCCGGCAGCGCGCGCACATCCGCCCCCAGGCCCGCGCGGTCCAGCGCGCGCCACAGCGCGGTGTCGTCGGCGGCCGGATCGGCCAGTTGCAGGTTGCCGCGCAGGCTGTCGCGGAACAGCTCCGTGCGCTGCGTCAGCACGCCGCAGCGGGCGACGCGGATGCGGCCGGCCTCCGGCTCCGCCTCGCCGGCCAGCAGCGCCAGGACGGTCGATTTGCCGGCCGCACTCGGGCCGATCAGGGCCGCCCGCCCGCCGGACGCGAGATGGAGGGACAGGTCGCGGAACAGCGGGGCGGCGGCGCCGTCGTAGCGGAAGGTCACGCCCTCGATCGCCAGCGCGAAGCCGGCCGGCGGCGCCGGTCGCGCCTGCGGCAGCGGCGGGGCCGCCAGCCGGGGGGCGAGGCGGCGGGCGGCGATCAGCGTGCGCCCAAGTTCCAGCGCCCCGCGCCGCAGCGCCGCGAAGGGTTCCAGCGCGGCCAGCGCCACCAGCACCACCAGCGCCGCCTGCGGCGCTGAGATCGCCCCCAACCCGGCCCCCGACCCGGCCAGCGCGGCCGCGGCCAGCAGGGCGCCGGACAGGATCAGCGCCGCCACCACGCCGAACAGCAGGCCGGCGCGCACCTCCAGCCGGTTGAGCGCATCCTCCGCCTCGGCCAGCCGCGCCTCGGCGCCGGCGATCCGCGCCCGCTGCGCGCCCAGCCGGCCGGCCAGCGCGAGGTCCGTCTGGCCAGCCACCAGATCGACCATCCGCGCGCGCAGCGCCTCCGCCGCCGCGGTGCGCAGCCGCGCCGGGCGCACCGCCGCGCGCGCCAGCCAGAGCGGGATGCCAAGGCCGGGCACCAGCACCGCCGCCGCCAGCGCCGCGCCCAGTTGCCAGTCCAGCAGGCCGAGCCCGATGCCGACGGCCGCGGCCGTGGCCAGCGCCGCCGCGGCCGGCACGAGCAGCCGCAGATAGAGGGTGTCGAGCGCGTCCACATCGGCGGTCAGCCGGAACAGCAGCCGGGCCGGCCGGGCCAGCAGCGCGCGCGCGGCGTTCGGTGCCGCATAGGCACGGAACAGCCGCTCGCGCAGCGCCGCCAGCACCGCCAGCGCCGCGTCATGCGTCACCAGCCGCTCGCCGTAGCGGGCGGCGGTGCGCAGGATCGCCAGGAAACGGATCCCTGCCGAGGGCTGGAACACGTCGAACCCCAGCGCGGCGGCGGACGAGAGGCCCGCGATGGCGGTGGCGGTGATGAACCAGCCCGACAGGCCGAGCAGCGCGACCCCCGCCAGCACGGTCGCCGCCGACAGCGCCGCCCCGCCGCCCAGCAGCAGCCGGCGATCCTGCCGGAACAGCCGCAGCACGGCCCGCAGCGACGCCCAGCCGGTCATCGCGGCCCACCGATCAGGACCACCCGGTCGAGCCGGGCGGCCAGCAGCGGGTCGTGGGTCGCCACGATCAGGGTGCGGCCGCGCGCCACGTCGAGCAGCGCCGCCGTCACGTCCGCGGCGGTCTGCGCATCCAGGTGCGCGGTCGGCTCGTCGGCCAGCAGCAGGGTGGCGCGCGGATCGACGGCGGCGCGCGCCAGCGCGAGGCGCAGCGCCTCGCCGCCGGACAGGCCGGCCCCGCCCTCCCCCACTTGGCGCCGCCGGTCCCGCCCGGGCAGCAGGCGCGCCAGCACCGCGTCGGCCGCCGCCGGGGCCAGGCCGTCGCGCCCCAGCAGCACGTTGGCCCGCAGCGAGCCGGCGAACAGATGCGGGCGCTGGCCGATCCAGGCCATGCCGGTGCGCAGCGCGGCCGCGTTGCCGCCGGTCAAGGCCTCGCCGCCGACCGCGATCGTCCCCGCCTGCGGGGCGGCCAGCCCGGCGACCAGCGCGAGCAGGGTCGTCTTGCCGCCGCCGCTCGGGCCGAACAGGGCGACGCGCTCGCCGGCGGCGACGCCGAGATCGAACCCGTCCAGCACCGGCTGCGCCGCGCCAGGATAGGCGAAGGCCAGCCCCTGGACCACGACGGTCGGCGGGCCGGCCGATGGGCCGCCGGGCGGGCCGCGCGAAGGGTCGTCTCCCGCCCCGGGCAGGAGTTGCTCGCCGCTGCCGGCCAGCCGCGCCAGCGCGTCGAGCGCCGCCTCGCCGGCGGCGCGGTCATGCCAGGCGGCGGCGAGGTCGCGCAGCGGCTCGAAGAACGCGGGCGCCAGCAGCAGCATGAACAGCCCGCCCGCCAGCCCGATCCCGCCGCCCCAGGCGCCGAAACCGATCTGGCCGAGCAGGGTGAAGCCGATATAGACGGCCAGCATGGCGACGCCGAGCGCCGCGAACAGCTCAAGCACGGCCGAGGAGAGGAAGGCGATGCGCAGCACCGCCATGCTCCGCGCCCGCAGCGCCTCGGCGGCGGCGCGCAGCCGCGTGGCCGTCACCTCCACGGCATCGAAGGCGCGGATGGTGGCCAAGCCGCGCAGCCGGTCGAGCAGGAAGGCGTTGGTGCCGCCGATCTCCAGCATCTGCCGCGCGCTGGCCTCCTGCGCGCGCAGGCCGATCAGCGCCATGAACAGCGGGATCAGCGGGGCGGCGACCAGCAGGATCAGTGCGGCCATCCAGCTCTGCGTCGCCACCGCCAGCAGCAGCAGCGGCGGCACCAGCGCGGCGCGCTGCCGGGCGGGGCGGTAGCGCACCAGATAGGGCAGCACCGCGTCGGCCTGTTCGCCCAGCGCGGCGGCGGCCTCGCCGGATGGCGGGCGGGCCACGTCCAGCGGCGAGCGGGCGGCGAGCGCCGCGGCGGCGGCCAGGCGCAGCGACGACAGCGCAGCCCGGCCTGCGCGGAAGGCGAGCCGCGCGCCGGCCGCCTCCAGCGCCGCGCGGAGCAGGCCGGCCAGCAGGATCAGCGCCGCCGCCGGCAGCGCCTGCCCCAGCCCGCCGCCTTCCGCCAGCCGCGCGACGGTCAGCGCCAGCAACGCCGCCTGCGGTACCCACAGCAGGGCGGCCAGGGTTTGCAGCAGGCCGGCGCGGCGCAACGCGGGCGCGGCCGCCGCCAGCCCGTCGGCGCGCTGGCTCAAGGGCAATGGAACTGGCACAGGGTCATGTTGAGCTCGGCCACCGGGGGTCGGCGATGCGCGATGCCAGATATAGGGGCAGGCGATGAAACGGCAAAGCGGCGGCCAGGCCCGGATAAGTATGCGCCATCATCGTCTCGGATCGGTCCTTGCCCCCCGTGACAGCCGGGCGCCGTTCAGCGCGTAATGGGGGAATGGTCGAATGCATCCCCTTCACGCGGCTTGCCGCGACGCCCTGGGCCAACGGCGCCGGCCGCAAGGCCGACATCGCCACCGACGACGGCTGGACCCTGGCGTTCGCCTGGCTCGACGGGCCGGCGCCGTTTTCGGACTACACCGGCTTCACGCGCACCATCACGCTGGTGGAGGGCGACGGCTTCGCGCTCGATTTCGCGGAGCGGCCGGCGATCACCGTGGCGCGGATCGGCGCGCCGGCGACGTTCGACGGCGGCTGGCCGGCGCAATGCCGGCTGCTGGGCGGGCCATGCCTGGTGCTGAACGCCTATTCGGCGCAGGGCCGCTGGCGCCACGCGGTTCGCGTGGTGGAACCGCGCGGCGCCGGGCCGCTGCGCGCCGGCGATTTCGTGGTGGTGCTGCGCGGCCAGGTTTGGGTGGGCGGGGTCGCGGGCGGGGCGCGGGACAGCCTGCGCATCGGCGGGCCGGCGGCGGCCTCCGGCAGCGTGGACGCGCTGGTGGCGGTGGTGCGCTTCGATCCGGGCTGACGACGCCGCATCGATCCGCCAGGGCGGGCGGCGGGGTGAACCCCGCCCGGGCTATTTCCCGAAGAGGTTCTTCGGCAATTGCAGTGGGAATGCCGGGGTTGCGGGTTGCGGGCCCGGCGCCCCCGATTGCGGCAGGCCGGGGATCGCCTTGAGGATATCGGCCGCCGTGCCGCCGCCCGTGCCGCCACCCGTGCCGCCAGTCACGCCGCCAGTCACGCCGCCGCTGCCCGGCAGCAGCACCCCGAACCCCTGCGCCGCCTTGCCGAGATCGCCCGGCAGCGCCTTCAGCCGCGCGGGGTCGGCGGCGATGCTGCGGAACACGCCGGCCCAATCGATCCGGTAGGCGGGATTGCTCCACGGCCCCGTCACACGGATCGGGATCGGCACGCCCGCCAGCGCGTCGGTGCCGCCCTGGCCCTGGATGGTCGGCACCAGCTTCGCTTCCGCCGCGTAATCGACCGTTTGCGCCGGCATCGGCACGGTTCCGGCGCCGGTCAGGCGGAACAGCGGCGCCAGCATCCGCATGTCGCGGTTGTCGATCACGCCGGCGCGGATCGTGTAGGTGCCGGCGAGCTCGGCGAAATCGGTCGTCTCGGCCGGCGACGCGCCGAAGCCGAGCGTGCCGGCCTTGCGCAGGATCTGCGCCAGGTTGATGCCGTAGATGGTGCCGTCCGTCACTCGGAACGTGCCGGTGCCGTCCAGCGAAGACACCAGCTCCTTCTGATTGCGGCCGGCTCCCCTGACCGTGGTCTCCAGCGCGATCGTGCCGCCCAGGCGGTCGCTGCCGGCGAAGCTCTGGAGCAGCGGCCGCGCCTGCATGCCGGCGACGACGACATGCGCGTCGAGCTTCGGGACGGCCCCGGTGGCGTCCAACTTCAGCGTGCTGTCGAGGCTGCCCTGCGCCAGAGTGAGCTTGCCGGTGGTGACCGTGAGCACGCGGCTGGCGAGCGCGATCCTGACATCGCCGCCGGTGATGTCGAGATCCCGGTAGGTGACCGCGTGCAGCGTGACATCCGCCTTGCCGTTGGCATCGCCCAGCGCCGACACGTCGAACGACTCGGTACTCCACCCCGCCGGCCCGGACCGGGACGGCCCGGCGGGGGACGATGCCTCCCGCGGCGGCAGGTAGGCGTTGAGGTTGGCCTGCTGGATATCGACCTTGGCGTCGAAATTCGCCGGCCGGCGGCTGCCGTCGAACCGACCCTGCGCCGTCGCCTTGAGCGCCTTGCCCGTGATGGTCGCACTCTTCAGGTCCAAGGTGGACCCCGCGGCCACCAGCGTCGCATGCAGCTGGACCGGCCCGGGATCGGGCTGTGCCGGAGCGAGCGGGCTGCCCGCCCAGGCGGCGAGGCGGGCGAGCGACGGCACGTCGAGATCGACGCTGCCATCCAGGCCCGCGGCCGGCTTCTGCTGCACCGTGCCGCCGAACCGCAGCTTCGCGACATTCGAATCGACCGCCAGCCTGGCCGGGAACCGCGCGCCGGACGCCAGCACGCGCAGCGGCGCCAGGCTGGCGGTGGCATCGATCCGCTCGCCCTTGTAGACCGCGCTCGCCACCAGCCCCGGCGCCTTGTCGCCACCCGGCAGGTCGAGGGCGAGCGTCAGGCGCGACAGCCCCTGCGTGCCGGCGCCCTTCACCGCAACGCCGCCGAGATCGACCATCAGGCGGCCGCGCAGGTCGCCGGCAAGCGCGCGCGGGCTGGTGCCCTCGGCCTTGGCCGCGAGCGTGGCGGAGACGGCGCCGCTGACCGGCGGGGCGCCGGAGGCGGCGATCTGCGCCAGCTTGCCCGCGTCCACGTGATCGACACTGGCCGCCACATCGAGGCCCAGCGCCTTGCCGGCGGCATCGAGCCTGAGGGTGCCCTTCGCGGTGCCGCCATACAGCGCCACATCGGCCAGGGCGGCGCTGAGCACACCCGCCTTCGCCGTCGCGGTGAAGCCGATATGGCCGACCTGGTAGCCCATCGCCTTGATGCCCGCGATCGACACCTTGATGTCCGCATCCAGCCTGCGCAGCCCGTCCAGCGCGAAAGGCTGGTCCGAGAGGCTCGCGAACGGGTCCGGCACGGCCGCCGCCGGGCCGCCGGCCGGCCGTGGCGAGGCGGGGGCGGGGCGCGGCAGGTAGCGGTCGATATCCAGGATACCGCTGTCCACCACGCCGGTGAGCTTCGTGACGCCGCCGCTGGCATCGAGGCTGCCGCTCGCCTTCAGGTTGAGCGCGGTGCCGGTGATGGTGGCGTCCTTGAGCGCCGACCGGGCGCCATCGGAGGTGAAATCGGCATGGATCGCCAGCGGCCCGGGGTCGGGCTGCGCCGCGTCCAGCGGCCGTTTCAGCCAGGCGGCGAGCTTGCCGACCGAGGGGATGGCGAGGTCGAACACGCCGTTCAGCCCGGGCACCGGCCGCTGCCGCGCCGTGCCGTCGAACGTCGCGGTGAGGTGCTGCGTGTCGAGCGCCAGCTTCACGCGGGCCGGCTGGCCGCGCTGCAGCTTGTCGGGCGAATCGACGGTCAACTCGGCCGTTACCGGCGCGTCGTTCAGCGTCATCCGGCCGCGCAGGGAAAGCGGGCTGGCGGCAGTCGGCATGGCGCCGGCCAGCGTGATGTCTCTGGCCTCGATGGCCTGGCCGGTGAGGTCGTCGCGATAGGACAGCTGCCCCCGCTCGACGGTGACCGCGCCGACCGCCACGCCGCCGAGGCCGGTGCTTGCCGGTGTGGTGGCGCCCGGCGTGGTGTCACCGGGCGCCTGGAACGTCCAGTTCTCCCGCCCGGCCTTGTCCCGTTGCAGCGCCACCACCGGGTGCACGATCAGCAGCGAGTCCACGACCAGCCGGCCGCGCAGCAGCGGCCACAGCCGCGCCCCCACCGTCACGCTGTCGATCGACAGCATCTCCGGCGTCACCGTGCCAGGTGCGTTGGCGAAGTGAACGCCCCTGGCGGAGACGCTGAGGCGCGGCAGCAGCGCGATATGCAGCGGGCCGTCGATCCGCAGGTCGCGGCCGGTCGCGGCATACACCGCCGCGGCGAGGCGCGGCCGCAGGTCGATCAGCCGCGGCACGAGCACCACCGCGGCCACCAGCACCACGACGAGCCCGGCAAGTCCGATCAACAGCTTTTTCATGGTACGGCGCCTGTTCAACGCTCGCGCGCGAGCAACGATCCGGCATCCCCCAAGTTCAGCACGCCCAGGGGTTCACGACCCCATCAAGCGCCCTGTCGGCGGAACCTGGCAAGCCCTCCCTCAAGGGCGCCTGGCGGCGGGGTGGGCGCACAGCCCGTCCACGAACACTTCCACCAGGCGCATCACGCTGTCCTGCCAGCCAGGCTGGTTATGCATGTAGCACATGCCGATGAGGGCGCGCAGCAGGTCCTCGGGGCCGATATCGGCGCGGATCTCGCCGGCCTCCACCGCGCGGTCCAGCAGGACGCCGACCGCCTTGGTGAGACGCTCGAAGGAATAGGCGGCCAGGTGGGAGGTGCTGTGCGCGGCCAGTGCCAGCGCGGCGGACATGCCCTTTTTGGTGGCGACGAATTCCACATTGGAGCGCAGCCAGCGGCGCAGCGCGTCGGCGGGGTGAGGGTCGGATTTCAACTGCTCGGCGAGGTCGGCGAGTTGCTCGACTTCGCGGCGATAAACCGCCTCAAACAGCGCCTCGCGGGTGGGAAAATGCCGGTAAAGCGTGCCGATTCCGACGCCGGCGCGGCGGGCCACGGCGTCCAGGCTGGCATCCGGGCCGCCGGCGCTGAACACGGCCTTCGCGGCCTCCAGCACGCGCTCGCGGTTGCGCACCGCGTCGGCGCGCATCGGCCGGGTGGGTTTGGGCACATGGTTCGTCATCCGCGTGGGGCGTTCCCCGAGCCTCTTGTAAAACGGAGGATTCCTCCGTATATAGCCGTCACCGCCACCAAAACAGAGCCGTCGCCCCAGTCAACCCAGCCGCCCGCGCACCGTGGCGGGGCTGCCGGATGCTGACGCCCGAACCTGTCGGAGCACCGCATGAGTTTTCCACTTTCACTTACCATCAATGGCGTCGCGCGGAATATCACGCTGGACGACCCGCGTGTCACGCTGCTCGACCTGCTGCGCGAGCGGCTGGAGCTGACCGGGACCAAGAAAGGCTGCGACCGCGGGCAATGCGGCGCCTGCACCGTGCTGCTGGACGGGCGGCGGATCAATGCCTGCCTGGCGCTGGCGGCGAGTTGCGACGGCGCCACGGTGCTGACGATCGAGGGCGTGACGGATGGGGACGCGCTGCATCCGGTGCAGGCCGCGTTCATCGCGCATGACGGGCTCCAGTGCGGCTTCTGCACGCCGGGGCAGATCATGAGCGCGCTCGGGCTGATCGACGAGGGCCAGGCGGGCGACGACCCCGAGCGGGTGCGCGAGGGCATGAGCGGCAATCTGTGCCGCTGCGGCGCCTATGCGGGCATCACCGAGGCGGTGCTGGACGCGCAGCGGCGGCTGGCCGGCCAGGACGGGAGGGATGCGTCGTGAAGGTGTTCGATTATGTGCGTCCGGCCAGCGTCGCCGAGGCGATCGCCGCCGCGGCCGCGCCGGGGGCGGTGTATCTGGCGGGCGGGACCAACCTGCTCGACCTGATGAAGGGCGAGACGCTCCGGCCGGACCGGCTGGTGGACGTGACGCGGCTGCCGGGGCTCGACCGGATCGAGTGGCTGGGCGATGGCGGCGTGCGGATCGGCGCGCTGGTGCGCAATGCCGCGCTGGCGCATGACGCGGCGTTCGCCACGGCCTATCCGGCGGTGGCGGAGGCGCTGCTGTCCGGCGCCTCGGCGCAGTTGCGCAACGCGGCGACGGTGGGCGGCAACCTGCTGCAGCGGACGCGCTGCGCGTATTTCCACGACCCCGCCAGCGCCTGCAACAAACGCCAGCCGGGGGCAGGGTGCGACGCGCGGGGCGGCGAGAACCGGCTGCACGCCGTGCTGGGCTGGAGCGAGGCGTGCATCGCCACGCATCCGTCGGATTTCTGTGTTCCGCTGGCGGCGCTGGACGCCGTCGTGGAGATCGAAGGCCCGGCCGGCCGGCGCGAGGTGGCGCTGGAGGCGCTGCACCGCCTGCCCGGCGATACACCCGAGCGGGGCACCGCGCTGGCGCCGGGCGAGTTGATCGTGGCGCTGCGGCTGCCGGGCGAAGCCGCCGGGTTCGCCGCGCATGCCCGCTACCTGAAGGTGCGGGAGCGCACCTCCTACGCCTTCGCCGTGGTGTCGGCGGCGGCGGCGCTGCGGCTGGAGGGCGGCAGGATTCGCGCGGCGCGGCTGGCGCTGGGGGGCGTGGCGGCCAGGCCGTGGCGGGCCCGCGCGGCCGAGGAATCGCTGGTGGGCGTCGAAGCCGGCGAGGCGGCGTTCCGCCGGGCGGCCGAGGCGGCGCTGGCCGAGGCGCGGCCCTCTGGCGACAACGCCTTCAAGATCGAGCTTGCGCGGCGGCTCGTCCGCCGGGCGCTGGCGCTGGCCGTGGCGGGCACGCCGGCGCGCATCCCCGCCCTTCCCGCCTCCCCGTTCCCTTCCGTTGCCGGAGCGCGCCATGACGCCTGACATCAGTCTTTCGCAGGTTCCCGCCCACGCCCGGCACGGCTCCAGCATCGGCCGGCCGCTGACCCGTCGCGAGGGGGTGCTGAAGGTGACGGGGGTGGCCCGCTACGCGGCGGACAATCATCCCGCGGGGATGCTGTACGCCGTGCTGGCGGCAAGCCGGATCGCGCGCGGGCGGGTGACCTGCCTGGACGTGCCGGCCGCCATGGCGCATCCGGGCGTGGTGGCGGTGATGACCCCCGCCAACCGGCCGGCGCTGGCGCTGGACCCGGATGCCAAGCTGCACCCGTTCATGTTCCGCCTGGACCTGCTGCAATCCGACGCGGTGCGCTACGCCAACCAGCCGATCGCGGTGGTGATCGCCGAGACGCTGGAGGCGGCGACCGAGGGCGCCGCGCTGCTGGCCCCGCGCTACGAGGCGCTGCCGGCGCGGGTGGGGCTGGACGCCGGCGAGAGCTTCGTGCCGCCGGTGGTCGGGGTGGGCCATCCGGCCGAGCAGCTTGTGGGCGATGTGGAGGCCGGGCTGGCCAGCGCCGCGCGGCGCGTGGACGCCACCTACGAGACGCCGGCGCAGTACCACAACGCGATGGAGCCGCATGCGGTGGTGGCGGCGTGGGACGGGGACAGCCTGTCGCTCGACATGCCGAGCCAGGGCATGGCCATGGCGCAGGCGCGGCTGGCCGGGCTGCTGGGCATCGCGCCGGAGAACATCATGATCCGCAGCCCGTTCCTGGGCGGTGGGTTCGGGTCCAAGGGCCTGATCGCCGGGCCGCAGGTGCTGGGCATCCTGGCCGCGCGGCTGGTGGGCCGGCCGGTGAAGCTGGTGCTGCGGCGCGAGCAGATGTACGGCCCGGTGGGCCATCGCCCGCCCACCCGCCAGCGGCTGCGCATCGGCGCCGGCGCCGACGGCACGCTCACCGCCCTGGCGCACCATGCCCTGATCACCACCAGCACCTTCGACGATTTCTTCGAGCCGGCGGCCGACGCCTCGCACACGCTGTATGCCAGCCCGGCCATCGCCACCTCCCACACCGCGGTGCGGATCGACACCGGCACGCCGATGTTCATGCGGGCCCCGGGCGAGGCGACCGGCTCGATCGCGCTGGAAAGCGCGATCGACGAGGCTGCGCTGGCCTGCCGCATGGACCCGCTGGCCTTCCGGCTGAAGAACTACGCCGAGGTGGAGCCGATCTCGGGCAAGCCGTTCTCGTCCAAGGCGCTGCGCGCGTGCTACGCGCAGGGCGCCGACCGGTTCGGCTGGGCGGGCCGGCCGCTGGCGCCGCGGCAGATGCGCGACGCGGCCGGGATGCTGGTGGGCTGGGGCATGGGCACGGCGACGTTCCCGGCGCTGATGTTCCAGGCCGAGGCGCGGGCGGTCATCCGGCGGAATGGCGGCGGCGTCGTGGAGATCGGCGCGCACGACATGGGCCAGGGCGCCTGGACGGCGCTGGCGCAGATCGCGGCGGACGCCGTCGGACTGGGGATCGAGCAACTGGAGTTCCGTTCCGGCACCTCCGACCTGCCGGATGGCGGGATCGCGGGCGGTTCGGCGCACACCGCCACGGCCGGCATGGCGATCCATGCCGCCGGGGGGGAGGCGGTCGCACGGCTCGCCGAACTGGCGATGGACGACGCGCGCTCGCCGCTGTTCGGCGCCGGCAATGCCGGGGTGGTGGCGCGCGACGGGCGGCTGTTTCGCCGCGACGACGAAAGCCGCAGCGAGAGCTATGCCGACATCCTGACTCGGGCCGGGCTGGCGCAGGTGGAAGGGCGGGGCAAGAGCGGCGGCGACCCGGCGGCGCAGACGGCCTATGCCATGCACGCGCACGGCGCGGTCTTCGCCGAGGTGAAGGTGGACCCCGATCTGGGACAGTTGCGCGTGACCCGGCTGGTGGGCGCGTTCGCGGCCGGGCGGATCATCAACCCGCGGATGGTGCGCAGCCAGTATTACGGCGGCATGATCTGGGGCATGGCGTTCGCGCTGCATGAGGAGGCGGTGACCGACCGGCGCTCCGGCCGGATGCTGAACGCCAACCTGGCCGACTACCACATACCGGTGAACGCCGACGTGCCGGAGATGGAGGCGCTGCTGGTCGAGGAGCACGACCCGCATGTGAACGCGCTCGGCATCAAGGGCGTGGGCGAGATCGCCATCACCGGCACGGGCGGGGCGGTCGCCAATGCGGTATGGCACGCGACCGGGATGCGGGCGCGGCGGTTCCCGATCCGCATCGACGACCTGGTGTGATGCCGGCCGCCTGAACGGCTGACCGGCCAAAGGCGGGGCTCTCCGGGCAGAGCCCCGCCATTTTGCGCCCCCGTGCGGCCCTAATCGGCCGCCTGGGGCGCCTCGACCGCCGGGTGCGGGTGGAAGGCCGCGTATTTGGCGCAGAGGAACAGGATCGCGGCCACGCCCAGATAGGAGGTGGCCACCTCGGGCGACCGGCCGATGCCGATGCCCTCGCCATGGATGAAGCCGAAGAAGGTCAGCAGCATGCCGGCCAGCGCGAAGGCCGCCGCCTTTTCCAACTCGCGGTCGATGATGAACACCGTGATCGCGCCCAGGATGATGCCGGCCAGGGTGGCGCCGCCGCCCAGCGTCTCCAGCCCCGAATACAGCACCCCCACCTGCGCCAGCTTGGCCAGCCCCACGTCATGGGCATTGGTGCCGGCGGCGGCCAGCGCATTGTCGATCTGCGTCTTGCCCCAGGCCGCCAGTTGCGGCAGCAGCGCCAGCACGATCGCCGGGGCATGCCGGTGCGGCGATTCCTGGAACGCCTGGGAGCCGATCAGCATGCCGATATACAGCAGGATCGGCAGGATCGCGACGACCGGGATCACCGCGCTGACCAGCGCGATGATGCCGAACCAGGTCAGCACCAGGACGATCAGCCCGGTCGCCGCCGAATAGCCGATCCGCCCGCCCATCGCCTTCCAGCCCGGATGGCCGATATAGACCGCGTTGATGAACGGGTTGCCCAGCAGGCAGCCGATCAGGCTGATCACCCCGTCCGCCGTCAGCACCCGCGTGGTCGGGAAGCTGTCGCCGGCGGCGGCGGCACTCTCCACGTTGTCGAGCGCCTCGATCAGGTCGTAGATGCCGAACGGCACGGCGGTGACCAGGATCACGCCGAGATAGCGGAAGCCGCCGAAGGTGTGGGCGATCTCGGGCGCCGGGAAGGAGAGGCCGAAATTGGCCACCGAGCCGATCACCTTGTCCATGCTGAGCGCGCCGTAGCCGAGCCCGAGCGCGGTCGAGCCCCAGGCGATCAGCGTGCCCACCGCGATCGCTACCAGCCCGCCTGGCACGCCGCCGAAATAGCGCACGCCGCCGAACCAACTCGCCAGGATCACCGCGAAGCACACCACGCCGATGATCGGGGTGGAGAACACCTGCGCCGCCGGGCTCATCGAGATGAAGGTGATGGAGATGCCGGCCAGCGAGCCGAGCAGGGCGGCGCGCGGGGTGATGCGCCGCACATAGGGGCCGATGAAGCCGCCGGCCATCAGCACGAAGCTCTGCACGAATACCCAGGTGAGCCCCGCCTCCCACGCCAGCACCGGGTCCTTGGTGGCCAGCTTGATCGGCAGCATCACCACGAAGGTGACCACGAACATGTGCGGCACGCTCACCCCGGAGGGCAGCGCGCAGACGTCGCTGCGCCCGGTCTTGCGCGCGAGGTTCCAGGCCAGCAACGCGTAGTATCCGGTGGAGAGGAACAGCATGGTGCCCAGCGCCGGCAGGATGCGGCCGAACACCAGCGCGTCCGGAATGCCCACCACGAAGCGCAGCAGCCCGGTCAGCACCAGCACATTGACCAGGATGTTGGTGCCGAACCCGAACAGCGCATTCCAGTCCCCGGGCACCCATAGCTTCGGCCGGGCCGTGATCGACAGGCTGCTCATCACGCTGCTCCCTTGCTGAGTCCGCTTGCGGGCAGGCCCGCGATCACCGCTTCGCTGGGCGCCACCCAGCCGAAAATGCCGCCTTGCGCCTGGATCATGCGCAGGCCCATCTCGTGGAATTCGGGGAAGTAGGAGGCGCAGCAATCGGCCACCACCAGGCAGTCATAGCCGCGGTCGTTGGCCTCGCGCACCGTGGTGTTGACGCAGACCTCGGTGGTCACCCCGGTCACCACCAGCTGGGCGATGCCCCGGTTCCGCAGGATGGCGTGCAGGTCGGTGGCGAAGAAGGCGCCCTTGCCGGGCTTATCGATCACCGGCTCGCCGGGCAGGGGGCGCAGTTCGGGGATGATGTCGTGCCCCGCCTCGCCGCGCACCAGAATGCGCCCCATCGGCCCGGCATCGCCGATTCGCGTCGGCCCGCCGCCGCGCGCCAGCTTGGCCGGCGGCAGGTCGGCCAGGTCCGGCCGGTGCCCCTCGCGGGTATGGATCACCGCCAGCCCGGCGGCCCGCCATGCCGCCAGCAGGCGCTGGTTGGGCGCGACGGCGCGGCGCAGCAGGCCGACATCGTTGCCCAGCATGGCGCCGAAGCCGCCGGGTTCGAGGAAATCCCGCTGCATGTCGATGATCAGCAGCGCCGCCGCGGCGGGGTTCAGCTCGAACGCATAGGGTTCCGCCGGGATCGCCATATGCCGCAACCTTTCGGGACGTGCTGGCGCGGAACAGAGCAAATTCCGCGCCAGCGCCCGATTCCTGGCGCAAGGACACGCAGTCCTCGCCGTCATTGCAGAATGCGGCTACTTTTCAGGCAAACTCCGCCACGCCCACGAGCAAGTGTATACAGTTTTGGCAGCTACTCTTCGATCACGCTCACATGCGCCGCCACCACCCGCCAGCCTTCCGGCATCCGCACCCAGCTCTGCAGCTGCCGCCCCACCTTGCCCGGCGCGGTGGCGCGATAGAACAGCGTGGCCGCGACGGCGTGGTCGCGGCCATAGGTGGTGATCTGCGTGCGCGCCAAGCTGCGGGCCAGCCCCGCCGAGGGCCGCGCGGCGCGGAAGGCGGCGATCTCGGCCGGCCCGTACAGGTTCTCGCCGATGCCGTAGCGCAGCGTCTGCGGGCCGGACCAGAACAGCGCGTCCAGCGCCGCCACGTCGTTGCCCACCAGCGCCGCCTCGTAGCGCGCGAAGGCGGCGGCGACCTCGGCGACCACCTCCGGCAGGTTGACCTCCATCACCACCCCTCCGGCCGCTGCGCGCGCGCCACGCCCATGGCCTCCAGATGCGCGGCGATGCGCAGCGCGACATCCTCCCGCCAGGGCGATGCGATCACCTGCACCCCGATCGGCAGCGCCCCGGCGACCGGCACCGCCACCACCGGGAGGCCGATGAACGAGATCGGCTGGGTGTACAGCCCCATATTGGCCCGCACCGGCAATTCCACCCCGTCCAGCAGGAAGGTCTTCTGGCCCAGCAGCGGCGCCGCGCAGGGCGTCGCCGGCGCGATCACCGCGTCCACCCCCGCGAACACCGCCAGCACCGCATCGCGATACCAGCGGCGGAATTTCTGCGCCTGCGCCACCACCGCCGCCGGCACCATCGCGCCGGCGATCAGCCGGTCGCGCACATCCGGGTCGAACGCCGCCGCCTGGCGTTGCAGCCGGCCCAGATGCAGCGCCGCGCCCTCGGTGGCGGTGATCAGGTAGGCCGCCGCCCGCGCCCGCGCCGCCTCCGGCAGCTCCACCTCCCGCGCCACGTCCAGCGCCGCGCACACCGCCGCCACCGCCGCCTCGGCCTCGCCGGTCAGCCCCATGCGGAAATACCCGCCGGCGCGGGCAACGCGCAGCCCGCCGATCCCCGCCCCCAGCCGCCCCGCCACCGGCTCGGCCGCCCGCGCCGCGCAGCCCGGGTCGCTCGCATCGGGCCCCTGCATCGCGTCATAGGCGCAGGCGAGGTCGGCGACATTGCGCGCCAGCGGCCCCAGATGGTCCAGGCTGGCGACGAACGGGAAGCTGCCGCTGCGCGGCAGCCGCCCGAAGGTCGGCTTCAGCCCGAACAGCCCGCACAGCGAAGCCGGCACCCGGATGGAGCCATTGGTGTCCGACCCCAACGCCAGCGGCACCAGCCCGCCCGCCACCGCCGCGCCCGAGCCGCCGGAGGAGCCGCCGGACATCCGCGTGGTGTCGTGCGGGTTGCGCGACGGCCCGTCATGCCAGTTCTCGCCGGTGAAATCATAGGCGTATTCGCCCATGTTGAGCGCGCCCACCAGCACCGCCCCGGCCCGCTCCAGCCGCTCCACCAGCACGCTGTCGCGCCTGGCCGGGGCGCGGGTGCGATTGATGGCGCTGCCGGCACGGGTCGGCAAGCCGGCCACGTCGAACAGGTTCTTCACCGCGAACGGCACGCCCGCCAGCGGTCCCAGCGCCCGCCCGGCCGCCCGGTCCGTATCCACCGAAGCGGCCCGCGCCCGCGCCCGCTCGGCGGTGACGTCGGTGAAGGCGCCCAGCGCCCCGTCGCGCGCCGCGATGCGGTCCAGCGCGGCATCGGTAACGGCGCGGGCGCTCACGGTGCCGGCCGCGACGGCGGCGGCGATCTCGGTGGCGCCGCCCCAGGCGAGGTCCTGCATCGCTCAGGCCGTGAACACGGGGGCGGGCTCGGCCTCGTCGGCGAGGGGGAAGGAGAGCACCGCATCGGCCATGCGCAAATTCACCACCAGGTTGGCCCGCACCGCGGCGCGCCAGCCCGGCTGGATGGCGATGCCGAGCGCCCGCGCGGCGGCATCGATCATGGCGTCGAGGTCCTGGTCGGTCATGGTCCGGTCTCCCTGCGATGTCGCGGCATTGGCGGTCGCCGGTCGCGTAGCAAAACCCGCGCCATGGCGGCCCCTATGGCGCCGCGCCCGCCGCGAGCCATTCGCGCCACCCCCCGAAGGCGGTGATCTCCCGCGCCGACGCCGCCGCATCGGCTTCGCACAGGAAGCCCACGACCCGGCGGCCATCCGCGAGTTCCACCTTGCCCAGCCCCAGCGGCGCGGCGATCCCGGCGAGGAGCTGGCCAACAAGGGCGGCCGGAATGCGCCACAGCTCGCCACCGATCGCGGCGCCGGCGGCCGCATCGCGCACCAGCCCCGGCCGGGGCGGGGCAAGCTGCTCCAGCGCGTAGAGCCGGTAGCATGGCGCCGTCCGGACCGCGCCCAGCGGCCGGGCGCCAAGGGACAGCAACTCGCCGGTCAGCGGCAGCCCGGTCATATGCGCGCCGAACACCGCGATCTCCAGCGTGTCCCCGTCGCTGGCCACGCCGGGGCCAACCGGCGCGGCGACCGGCAGCGGCCGGCCGGTGGCGCCCATCGCCACGCCGGACGCCGCATGCAGCGCGCCGCCCAGCCGCAGCAGCGCCTGGTCCTGGCCGGCGGGCGCGAACAGCGTGACGCCGAAGGGCAGCCCGTCCGGCTGGAACCCCGACGGCACGGCGACCGCCGCCAGGTCCAGCAGGTTCATGAAGTTGGTGTAGTAGCCAAGCTGGCTGTTCAGCCGCACCGGATCGGCCTCGACAGCCGCGATGCGGTGGATGGTTCCCGCCGTCGGCGTCAGCACGACATCGACCGACCGCCACACCGCCTCCGCCTCGCGCGCCAGTTGCCGCAGGCGGTACTGCCCCGCGAAGGCATCGACGGCGCTGAACCGGCGGCCCTCCTCGATGATCCCGCGCACCACCGGATGGATCGCGGCGGGGTTGGCGTCGAGGAACGCGCCGATGGCCGCGGTGCGCTCGGCCACCCACGGGCCATCGTACAGCAGCCGCGCCGCCGCCAGGAACGGGCGCAGATCGATCTCGACCAGCTCGGCGCCGAGGGTGGCCACAGTTTCGGTCGCCGCGCGGAACAGGCCGGGCGTGTGCGGGTTGCCGAAGAATTCCAGCTCCGCCGGCCGCGGCACGCCCACCCGCACTATCTGTCCGGCCGCCCCGCCCGACGGCAGCGCCCGCGAGAACGGGTCCGCGGCATCGAAGCGCCCGACCACCGCGGCCACCGCCGCCGCGTCCGCGCAGGTCGCGGTGAACACGCTGACGCAGTCCAGCGACCGGCAGGCCGGCACCACGCCGCGCAGGCTGAGCAGGCCGCGCGTGCCCTTCCAGCCGACGATGTTGCAGAACGCCGCCGGCACCCGGCCCGAACCGGCGGTATCCGTGCCGAGCGCGAACCCCACCGCCCCGGCCGCCACCGCCACCGCCGAGCCGGAACTGGAGCCGCCCGACACATAGGCCGGATCGAACGGATTGCGGCACGCCCCGTAGGGCGAGCGCACGCCGACCAGCCCGGTGGCGAACTGGTCGAGGTTGGTCTTGCCGATCAGCAGCGCCCCGGCCTCGCGCAACAGGTCGACCACCGTGGCGCTGGCGGCGGGCAGATAGGTGAATTCCGGGCACCCGGCCGTCGTCGGCATGCCGGCCACGTCGATGTTGTCCTTGACCGCGAAAGGCACGCCATACAGCGGCAGCCCCTCGGCGTCGCGCGCGGCCAGGCGCGCGGCCTCGGCGGCCAGTTCCGCCTCCTCGCGCAAATGGATCCACACATTGGCCGCCGCCTGCCCCCGCGCCCGCCGCAGCGCCTCGCGGGCCACCGCCACGGGGTCGGCCGTCCCGGCCGAATAGGCGGCACGAAGGCTCGCGAGATCGAAGGCGAGGTCCATCATCCGGGTCACTCCTTGGGCGGCGGCGCGTGGCGGTCGGTGACGAATGCCGCGCTGGCCGCGCTGACGGTGAACAGATGTGCCCGCACGGCCTGGGCGGCGGCCTCGCTGTCGCCACGCAGGATGGCGCGCACGATGGCGTCGTGCTCGTCCCAGGATTTCTCCAGCCGGCCCGGCAGGCGAAACTGGGCGCGGCGGAATGGCGAGACCCGGTTGCGTGTAGCGACCACCAGGTCGCGCAGATAGCCGCTGTGGCAGCCCTCGTACAGCAGGCCATGGAACCGGCTGTTGGCGGCCTCGTACGCCTCCTGCGCGCCGGCCCGCACCAGCGCCCTGGCGCCCTGGTGCAGCGCGTCGAGCGCGTTGCGCTCCCCGGCGGTCATTCGCGCCGCGGCCAGCCGGGCGCAGGAGGCTTCCAGCTCGCCCATCGCCTCGAACATCTCGGTCAGGCGCCGGTCGGTGATCGGCGCCACCATCGCCCGCCGGTTCGGCGGGCGCTCCACCAGCCCCATGGCCGAGAGATGGCCGAGCGCCTCGCGCACCGGCGTGCGCGACACGCCGAACCGCTCGCCGAGCCCGCCCTCGCCCAGCTTCGTGCCCGGCGCCAGCGTGCCGCGGACGATCTCGTCGGCGAGCGCGCGCGCCATCTCCTCCACGGTGGTGCCGCTGCGGACCAACGGACGCTTCGGGCGGGTCATGCGATGGCGCTGGGGCCGCCACGGGTGGTCGCGGCGGATGCCGGTGCCGGAAGATCGCCGCGATGCATGCTGCCGCCCCTTCGGCCGGAATGGCCGTGGCGAAGGTGTATGCACATTCCTTGCCACACGCCCCTTGTCACGCGGCCGGGTGAGGCAAGGCCGGGCCCCGCCCAGCCCCGCTTCACCCGGTCAGTTCATGCCGGAACCAGGTCACCCCTGCCCGGCCAGCGAAGCCCCCAGCCTGTCCATCAGCATCCCGGTTCCGTGCTCGCGCGCGCCCGCATCGTCGTAGCCATCGAGGAACGTGCCCTGCTCGGTCACCACCAGGCGCGTGCCCGCCCCCGCCGGCGTCAGTTGCAGCGTCGCCAGCGAGACCGAGATGCGGCGGTCGTCCAGGTGCATTTCGTAGGCGTAGACGAGCCTTTCATTCGCCACCACGTCGAAATAGACCGCGTCGAAGGTCGAAACCGTGCCGCTCGCCCAGCGCCCGCTCGCCCGCTCGCGCCCGCCCGGGCGGATATCCATGCTGTGGCCCAGCAGCTCGTACCCCTCGCCGCCCGCGAACCAGCGCGCCTTGGCGGCCGGGTCCGTGAAGGCGCGGAACACCAGCGCCGGCGGGGCGTCGTAGACGCGCTCCAGCGTGAAGCTGGCATGCACCGCCGAGCGGCCGCGGATGCGCGCCACCTCGCGCTCCAGCCGGTCCAGCGTGGTGCGCCAGCCTTCCGTCGCCCCGTCCACCGCGCCGCTGAAGGCCGGGTCGTGGATGTCGTAGACCTGGCGCACGGTCATGCGGGTGGCGTCGCCTTCCGCCTCGAAGGTCACGGTCGTGTGGGCGGTGAATTTCGCGGCGCCATCGACCACCACCGAGCTGGTGAACACCAGCCGCTCCGGCGGCGAAATCTCCACATACACCCCGCGCGACCAGAAATCCTGGCCCTCCGGGGAGCGCATGCAGATGTCGCACACCCCGCCGGGACGGAAATCCACCGCCGCCTCGGGCACGGTGAAGCCCTCGGGGCAGAACCAGTTCTTCAGGTGCGCGGCGCTGCTCCATGCCTGGAACACCAGCGCGCGCGGCGCCGCGAAGCGCCGGGCGATCACCAGCGGCGTGGCCGCCTGGCTCTCGCCGGTTGCCGTCTCACTCATGCGGGCCATCGCCGCCTCCCTTGCCTTGCAGTTCGTTGAGATACGCGCCCAGCCGGTCCAGCCGGGCCACCCATTCGCGGCGCCGGGCCTGGATCCATTCCTCCGCCTGCCGCATCGCCAGCGGCTCGATCCGACAGGTCCTGACCCGCCCGGTTTTTTCCGACACCACCAGCCCGGAGGCTTCCAGCAGCGCCAGATGCTGCATCACCGCCGGCAGCGACATCGCCAGCGGCCGCGCCAGGTCGCTCACCGAGGCCGGGCTGTGCGACAGCCGCTCCACGATGGCGCGGCGCGTCGGATCGGCGAGGGCGTGGAAGGTCAGGTCGAGCGCGGCTGGTTGGTTAAGCATATCCTTCAGTATCACGCCGCGAACAGTTCAGCAAGAGCTTTACTATTCGTACGCTCATCCCCCGCCGCGCGAACGCGGCGGGGGATGGCGCGCCGGCTAGGCCATCAGCGCCGCCAGCGCCGGCGCCCATTTCGCGGCATCGGTGCCGCTGGCCAGATGCCCGTGCTCGCTGTCGATCTCGAAATACGTGGCCTCCACCCCGGCCGCCCGCAGCGCCGCCATCACCTCCGGCGCCAATGAGGGCGGAAACAGCGCGTCGGTGCGCGACAGCGCGTAGAGCACCCGCGCCTTGATCCGCCCCAAGAGCGGCGTGGCGTCGAACCGCTCCGCCGCGCGGCCCAGCGCCAGCAGCGAATGCCCGTCGAACGCCCGCGCCCAGTTCTGGGCGATGCGGGTGATCTCGGCGTCGCGCGCCGCCTTCTCGGGGAAGCGGCCGGCCAGCTCCTCCTCCAGCCCGTAGCGCCGCAGCGTCTCCTCGCGGATCGCCGTCATCGTCGCCAGGATGCCGCCGGCGCGGTAGTAATGCCCGCCATTCCAGTTCGGATCGCTCGCCAGCCGCGCCGCCATCTTCGGCGTGTGCAACTCCGCCGGCCGGCGCGGCGCGCTCACCGCGATGCCCAGCCGGTCCACGAAATCCGGGAAGGTCACCCCCCAGGCGAAGCCCTGGAACCCGCCGAAGGACGGCCCCACCACGGCCGCCAGATGGCGCACCCCCAGCCCTTCCAGCAGCTTTTTCTGCGCGGTGACGATGTCCGGCAGCGTGATATCGGGGAAATCCGGCCCGTATTCCCGCCCGGTGGCCGGGTTGATGCTGCGCGGCGCGGTGGACCCGAACGCCGAGCCCAGCATGTTGGAGCTGACGACGTAATACCGGTCGGTGTCGATCGCCCGCCCCGGGCCCACCAGATAGCCCCACGAGCCTTCCGACGAGCCCTCGCCGCCATCGGCGAACAGATGGCTGCTGGTATAGCCGTGCGTCAGCAGCACCGCGTTGCGCCCGTCCGGCGCCAGGGTGCCATAGGTCACATAGGCCAGTTTCACATCCGGCAGCACGGCGCCGGACTCAAGGCGCAGATCGCCGATCCCGCCCAGAATAGTATCCACCATCATCGTCCCCTTTCGGACCTGGAGTCCGTCAGATGCTGATAGGAGCACCTGACGGACTCCAGGTCGTTGTTTTGCCGTGTGATTCACGGCTTCGTGTGATTCCACCTGCGCCGATCACACTCTAACCCTCGGCCAGCACCTCGCGGCTGGCGCGCACCCGCTCCACCCGCCGCCCGTCCATCGCCACCACCTCGAACAGCCAGCCGCCGAACACCATGCGGTCGCCGGTGCGCGGCACCCGGCGCAGCAGCGCCAGCAGCAGCCCGGCCAGGGTGTGGTAGCTGCCTTCCGCCGGCAAGTCCGGCAGGTCCAGGCGGGATTTCACCTCGTCCACCGGCATCATGCCGTCCAGCAGCAGCGCGCCCTGCTCGGCGGTCTCGCCCTCGGCCTCCGGCGCCGGGGCGGCGCTCTCCGGATCGCCGACGATCGCCTCCAGCACGTCCGCCGCCGTCACCACGCCCTCGAAGCTGCCGTATTCGTCCAGCACCAGCGCCAGGCCCAGCGGGTCGGATTTCAGGCGCTCCAGCGCGTCCAGCGCGCTCACCGTGTCGGGCATCACCATCGGCTGGCGCAGCGCGGCGGCGATCGACAATTCCTTGCCGTCCAGGATGCGGTCCAGGATGTCCTTGGCCTGCACCACCCCCACCGGGTTGTCCACCGCCCCGTCGCACACCACGAAGCGCGAATGCGGGGCGGATTTCAGCGTGTGGGCGATGTCGCGCGCCGGGTCGGTGCGGTCGATCCAGGCGATTTCGGTGCGCGGCGTCATGATCGCGCGCACCGGCTTGTCGGCCAGGCGCAGCAGGCGCTCGATCATGTCGCGCTCCTCGCTTTCCAGCACGCCGGTCTGCTCGCCCTCCAGCAGCAGCGCCTTCAGCTCCTCCTCGGTCATCGACTGGTCGGGCGCGCGGTAGGCGCCGAACAGGCGCAGCACGGCGCCGGAGGAATGGCTCAGCACCCACACCACCGGGCTGGTCACCCGCGCCAGCGTCGCCAGCGGCGCGGCGGTGGCCGCGGCCACCCGCTCCGGCTGGCGCAGCGCCAGCTGTTTGGGCACCAGCTCGCCCAGCACGATGGTCAGGTAGGTGATCGCCACCACCACCAGCGCCAGCGACAGGCTGGCCGCGAGCGGCGCCAGCACCGGCACCCGGGCGATCAGCGGCTCCAGGCTGGCCGAGACCCGCGCGCCGCCGAACACGCCGGACAGGATCGCCACCAGCGTGATGCCCACCTGCATGGTCGGCAGGAAAAGCTGCGGGTTGTCGGCCAGCACCCGCGCGCGGGCCGCGCCCACCACGCCCTTGCGCTCCAGCACCGCCAGCCGCGCCCGGTTGGCCGAGACCAGCGCCAGCTCGCTCATCGCGAACAATCCGTTCAGCGCGATCAGCAGCAGCACGAAGACGATGTCCAGGGTGATTTCCATGCCGCGATCCATTCCCGTTGGCCCGCCAGTGTAGTCCCGACGGCTTGCCGCAGGATATCCCGAGCGTGACGGCACCCCATGTAACGCGGCACCCGGCAGGGAGTCGCACGCTCAGCGCCCTGCCACGGAGGACCGCGCAATGCCTTGCTTCGGACATGATGCGGCCGGCCCCGCGCCGCACTGCCCTGGTCCAATCCGCATCGTCACGGGCCCGCCCCGCCCGCGCCGCACGGAGTTGCCCGGATGACCCACCCCGCCCCGCCCGTCGCCCGCCGCTGGACCGACCCGGCCACGCTGCTGGCCCTGCTGGCCTGCGCGGCCGTGGCCTTCGCGCTGTGGGCGGCGGCCAACCGGCCGGTGGCGGTGCCGGACTTCAACGGCCGGGTGGCGGGGCTGGCCTTCTCGGCCTTCCAGCGTGGCCAGAGCCCGGAGGACGGCACCTTCCCCACCCCGGCGCAACTGCGCGCCGACCTGGTGCGCGCGGCCAATGTGGCCGGGCGCATCCGCACCTACACCGTTGCCGGCGACATGGCCGAGGTGCCGAAGCTGGCGCGCGGCCTGGGCCTGCGCATCACCCTGGGCGCCTGGCTGTCCGGCGACCGGGCGGCCAACGCGAAGGAGATCGACCGGCTGATCGCCACCACCAAGGGCGCCCCCAATGTGGAGCGCGTGATGGTCGGCAACGAGGTGCTGCTGCGCGGCGACCTGTCCGCGCCGGCGCTGATCGCCGACATCGCCCGCGTGCGCGCCGCGCTGGCCGTGCCGGTTTCCACCGCCGAGCCGTGGCATGTCTGGCTGAAGCATCCCGAGTTGGTGCGCGCGGTCGATTTCATCACCATCCACCTGCTGCCGTACTGGGAGGGCCAGCCCCGTGCGGCGGCGCTGCGCTTCACGCAGGAGAAGCTGGCCGAGGTGCGCGCCGCCTACCCCGGCAAGAAGATCGTCATCGGCGAGATCGGCTGGCCCAGCAACGGCGTGGATATCGGCGCGGCGCATGCCAGCCGGGTGGACCAGGCGGCGTTCCTGCGCGGCTTCTTCCGGGTCGCCCAGCGCGAGCACCTGGATTATTTCGTCATGGAGGCGTTCGACCAGCCCTGGAAGACCAGCTTCGAGGGCCGCGCCGCCGGCTACTGGGGCATGGCCGACCTGGACCGCCACGCGAAATGGGCGATGACCGGGCCGGTGAGCGAAAACCCCGGCTGGGCCGGCTGGGCCGCCGGCGCGGTGGCGGCGGCGACGCTGCTGGCTTGGCTGCTACTGTCGCGCCGGCCGGATATCCGCCTGCCGGGCAAGCTGGTGCTGGCCGGGCTGGCGCAGGGCTTCGTGGCGGCATTGGTATGCCTCATGATGGTTATGTCCGATACCTATCTCTCCGCCGCCGCCGCCGCCGTCTGGGGCACGCTGGCCGCCGGGCAGGCGCTGCTGCTGCTGCTGCTGCTGGCCGGCAGCTTCGAGCTGGCCGAGACGGTGTGGGCGCGGATCTGGCGGCGCGTGCCGGTGCTGGCGCCGGCCGCGCCGGGGGCGGTGCTCGGCAAGGTTTCCATCCACCTGCCGATCTGCAACGAGCCGCCGCACATGGTGCGCCGCACGCTCGACGCGCTGGCGGCGCTGGATTACCCGGCGTTCGAGGTGCTGGTGATCGACAACAACACCACCGACCCGGCGCTGTGGGAGAAGGTGGCCGAGCATTGCGCCCGCCTCGGCCCGCGCTTCCGCTTTTTCCATCTGGGCAAGTGGCCCGGCTTCAAGGCCGGCGCGCTGAACTTCGCGCTGCGCCATACCGCGCCGGATGCCGTGGCGGTGGCGGTGCTGGACAGCGACTACGTGGTCTCGCGCGACTGGCTGGCCCGCACCATGCCGCAGTTCGCCGACCCCGAGGTGGGCTTCGTGCAGTCACCGCAGGATTACCGCGATAGTGGAGAAAGCTTCTTCAAGCGCCTGATGTTCTGGGAATATGCCGGCTTCTTCCAGCTCGGCATGGTGACCCGCAACGAGCGCAACGCGATCATCCAGCACGGCACCATGACGCTGATCCGCAAGGCGGCGCTGGAAGGTGCGGCGCGCGACGGCAACGCCTGGGCCGAGTGGTGCATCTGCGAGGACGCCGAGCTTGGCCTGCGGCTGTTCCGCGGCGGCTGGAAGGCGGTCTATTCGGCCGAGAGCTTCGGGCGCGGCGTGATGCCCGACGATTTCGCCGCCTATCGCAAGCAGCGCTTCCGCTGGGCCTATGGCGCCATGCAGATCTGCCGCGGCCATTGGGCGGCGCTGCTGTGGCCGTTCGACCGCTCGCTCACCGCCGGCCAGCGCTGGCACTTCCTCACCGGCTGGCTGCCCTGGATCGGCGACGCGCTGGGGCTGCTGTTCCTGGTGCTGGGGCTGGGCTGGTCGGTGGGGCTGATCGTGCAGCCGCAGCGCTTCGAGTTCCCGATCGTGCTGTTCATGCTGCCCTCGATCGGCCTGTTCGCCTTCCGGCTGGCGCAGAGCTGGGTGCTGTACGGCAACCGCGTGGGCTGCGGCCGGGCCGACCGGCTGGGCGCGATGGTGGCGGGGCTGGCGCTGTCGCACAGCATCGGGCTGGCGGTGTGGAAGGGGCTGGTGATCGGCAGCGCGCCGTTCCTGCGCACGCCGAAGATGAAGGACGCGCCGGCCCTGCTGCAGGGCCTGGCGATGGCGCGGTGGGAGGCGCTGCTGCTGGCGCTGACCTGGGCGGCGATGGCGGGCGTGGCGGTGGTGCACCATCTGGCCACCTGGGAGTCGCGGCTGTGGTGCCTGGTGCTGCTGACCCAGTCCCTGCCCTATGCCGCCGGGGTGTTCGTTTCGCTGGCCGCCGCCTGGCCGGCCCGCACGCAGCCGGCCCCTGCCCTGCCCGCCCGCCTTCTGGCCGACCGTGCCCAGACCACCCGCATCCCGCCGTCCCGTGGCCTGTCATCCGGCACCCTGACCAGCCACGCCTTGCCGGCCCGCGCCCTGGCGGCGCGGGTGATCGGCCGGCCGGTGCCGGCGCGGGCGCGGCGGTCGGGTTGGTCGAGCTCCGAAGCCGGGCATTGAGAAATGGTTAATTTCTGAGATTTTTCTTGAAATTCGGAAATGTTGATGATTTCTTAATCCCACCCGAAGCGCCCATCCGAAGCCGTGGAGACGATCGTGCAGGCCACACATACCGCTGAGATCATCGCGTTTCCCGGCGCGTTCCGTGCCCCGGCCGCCAGGCCGGTGATTGAGCCTGTGGCCGGGCCGGTGCCCGGGCCGGCGCCGGCGCAGGACCCCGCCGCCCGGCTGGCCTCGGCGCTGGCGGCGCTGGACGCCGCCCTGGCCGCGCAGCGCAGCGCGGTGGCCGACTGGCGCGGCGCGCTGGGCAGCCTGCACGGCAGCGTGCAGGGCCTCGGCGCCTCGTTGCACGACTACCGCGCCACGCTGGGCGCGCTGGGCAGCAAGGTGGTGGCGCTGAATGCCACCGCACAGCGTCTCGGCGGCTAACCGGGCCAGCCAGCCGGGCCAGCCAGCCGCCGCTTCCGTCCCGCCGCCAGCCATGGCAGTTTGCCGGCCAAGGAGAGCGGCGCATGAACACACCGAATGACTCAGGCCCGCGGGCCGAAATGCTGGCCCGGCTGCGCGCCGCGCGCGTGGTGCCGGTGGTGCGCACCGCCAGCGCCGCCCATGCCGCCACCGTGGTGCAATGGCTGCGCGACGCCGGGCTGACCATCTTCGAGATCACCATGACCATCCCGGACGCCCCGGCGCTGATCCGCGAACTGGCGGCCGACCCCGCGCTGCTGGTCGGCGCCGGCACGGTGCCGGACGCCGCCGCCGCCGAGGCGTGCCTGGCGGCCGGCGCGCGCTTCCTGGTCGCGCCCTGGGTGGACCCGGCCCTGGCCGCGCCCTGCCGCGCCGCCGGGGCGCTGCTGATGCTGGGCGCGCTGACGCCGACCGAGGTGCGGGCCGCGCTGGCCGGCGGGGCGGACGTGGTGAAGGTGTTCCCGGCCAGTTCGGCCGGCGGGCCGGGCCATGTGAAGGCGCTGGCCAGCGTGTTCCCGGGCGTGGCCTTCTGCCCGACCGGCGGCGTGTCGCCGGGCAATGTCGCCGCCTATCTGGAGGCCGGCGCCGCCTTCGTCGGCATGGGCGGGGCGCTGGTGGACGAAGCGCGGGTGGCGGCCGGCGACCGCGCCGCCATCCTGGCCGCCGCCGCCGCCATCCGGCAGGGCTGAGCCGGTGGCCGACCTGGTGTGCATGGGCGAGCCGATGCTGGAGTTCAACCAGCAGCCGGCCGGCCCGGACGGGCGGGTGCTGTATCTGGAGGGCTGCGGCGGCGACACCTCCAACGCCGCCGTGGCCGCCGCCCGGCAGGGCGCCAGCGTCGCCTACGTCAGCGCCGTGGGGCGCGACCCGGCCGGCGAGCGCTTCATGCGGCTGTGGCGGGAGGAGGGTGTCGACACCTCCGGCGTGGGCCGGCCGGAGGGGGCGGCGACGGGGGTGTATTTCGTCATGCACGGGCCGGCCGGGCACGAATTCCTGTATTACCGCGACGGCTCGGCGGCCAGCCGCATCGCGCCGGCCGACGTGCCGGCCGGGCTGCTCGGCGGGGCGAGGATGTTCTACGCCTCAGGCATCAGCCAGGGCATTTCCGCCAGCGCGGCCGACGCGGTGTTCCATGCGATCGGCCTGGCGCGGGCGGCCGGCGCGCTGGTGGCGTACGACACCAATTACCGCCCCCGGCTGTGGCCGGCGGCGCGGGCGGCGGCCGTGATCCATGCCGCGGTGGCGCAGGCCGACGTGGCGCTGCCCGGGCTGGACGACGCCCGCGCGCTGACCGGGCTCGACGACCCCGACGCGGTCGCCGATTTCTACCTGCGGCTCGGCCCGCCGCTGGTGGTGCTGAAGATGGGCGCCGCCGGCGCGCTGGTGGCCACCGCCGACGGGCGGGTCCACATCCCACCCTTTCCGTGCCGCGCGGTGGACGCCACCGGCGCCGGCGACACGTTTTGCGGCAGTTTCCTGGCCCGGCTGATCGCCGGCGACGCCGCCGTGCCGGCCGCCCGCTACGCCGCCGCCGCCGCCGCGCTGAAAACCGAGGGCTACGGCGCCGTCGCCCCGATCCCGCGCGCGGCTGACGTGCTGGCGGCGCTGGAGCGCGTGCCGTGCTGCTGACCGACCGGCTGATGCTGCGGCCGTTCTGGGACGATGATTTCGCCCGCTTCGCCGCCATCAACGCCGACCCGGAGGTGATGGAATTCTTCCCGAAACCGCTCACGCGGGACGAATCGGACGCGTTTATCGCCCGAATCATGGTGCATTTCGCGCGGGAAGGGTTCGGATTCTGGGCCGTGGAGGCGCCGGGCGGCGTCTGCCCGCTGGTCGGCATGGTGGGGGTGCAGCGGGTGCCCGCCGACCTGCCCTGTGCGCCGGCGGTGGAGCTGAGCTGGCGGCTGGGGCGGGCCTGGTGGGGGCGCGGCTATGCCACCGAGGCGGCGCGGGCGGCGATCGCCGACGCGGCATCGCGCTGCGGCCTGCGCGACTTCGTGGCGTTCACCGCGGCAAGCAACGCCCGCTCCCGCGCGGTGATGGAGCGGCTGGGCATGACGCGCGACCCGGCGGAGGATTTCGACCATCCGCGCGTGCCGGAAGGCCATGGGCTGCGGCGGCATGTGCTGTATCGGCTGCGCGTGCCCGGTGCGGGCTGAAGGAGGCGGCGATGCCGTTCGACGAGACAGGCGGCGGCGGGCGGCGGCCCGGTCGCAACGTGCTGGGGGGACGGCTGGAAAGCTGCTCGTCCCGCCCGGTGACCGGGTTCTTCCGCAACGGCTGCTGCGACACCAGCGTGGAGGATGTCGGCAGCCATACCGTCTGCGCGGTGATGACCGAGGATTTCCTGCGCTTCAGCCGGGCGGCCGGCAACGACCTCTCGACGCCGCTGCCGCAGTTCGGCTTTCCCGGCCTGCGCGCCGGCGACCGCTGGTGCCTGTGCGCGCCGCGCTGGCAGGAGGCGCTGGAGGCCGGGCATGCGCCGGGCGTGGTGCTGGGCGCCACGCATGAGGGGGCGCTGCGCTACTGCACGCTGGACGACCTGCGGCGCTTCGCCGCGGACTGAACGGGGGAACCGGCCATGATCGACTTCATCGACCAGCCCGAGCCCGGCGCCACCCGGCCGTTCAGCCGCGCCACGCGGGCCGGCGGGCTGGTGTTCGTCTCCGGCCATTCGGCGCCGCACGACCCGGCGCGCGGCATCCATCGCGGCGAGACCGCGGCGGAGCAGGTGCGCAACGCCCTGGCCCATGTGGCGGCGATCCTCGGCGAGGCGGGCAGCGGGCTGGACCGGGTGGTGCAGATGACCATGCTGATCACCGACCCGGCCGATTACGCCGCGTGCAACGCCGAATACGTGAAGCATTTCCCCGGCGGGCTGCCGGCGCGGCACACCGCGCGGTTCGGCGTGCCGACCGAGGCCAAGGTGGCGTTCGCCTGCATCGCGCTCGCCGGAGCGTAGTCCGTCAGTCGGCGCCGGCGTGCTCCAGGCCGACCGGGGACATGCGGCGCAGCACGCGCTGGCCGGTGAGTTCGTGCAGCAGGGCCAGGCCGGCATGGGCGATCAGGTAGGCCCACATCAGGTTGGCGATGGCGCCGTGCAGGTTGAGCGCGAGCCACACCAGGGATTGCGGCGCGATGCCCTTGAGGAAGAACATCCCGCCCGTCACCGCCATGGCGCTGGCCGCCAGCAGGCCCAGGCCGTGGGTGGCGCTGGCGATCGGGCTGTCCTCGCCATGCGGCAGGCGGAACTGGCGCAGGGCGCGCAGATGGGCGGCGGCGTCGGCCCGCAGCGCGGCGCGGCCGGCGGCGGACAGCCAGGGGAACAGGCGGACGAGGCGGGTCTCGCCGCGGCGCAGCAGCGTCCAGGCCCAGAAGGCGAGCAGGATGCCGAGGCTGGCGATGCCCACCGCCTGGTGGGCCTGCCACAGCAGCCCGCCCGAGCGGGGGCCGGACATGACGGCGCCGACCACCAGCTGGTGGACCACGGAGAGCGCCACCAGCATGTGCAGCAGGCGGGTCGTCAGGGAACGGAGCATGGCTGTGGTCCTTCGTGGCCAATGGGTCGGATCGGCTGGACGTTCCCTTGCCGCAAGCATTACCACGCGCCGGATGAAGCCGGCGTTGACGCCTCCCTACGGATTGCCAATGTAGCTTGCGCGAAGCTTACGAAGCGGGGGGCCTGCCGCCCCCCTGCCTCACCTGGAATTCGCCATCGGGCGCAGCCGCAGGCCCGGGCGCAGATGGTGGAAGGTGAGCGTCGCCGGGTCGGCCACCACCGGGCCGGGGGCGGCGGCGACGATCACCCGCGAGGCGATCGGCTGGAAGTCGGCGCGGAAATGCACCGAGGATTTCAGCACCAGGATGCCGCATTCCGCCGGCTCGATGCCGACATGGCGCAGGATCGCCTGGTCCAGCGCCTGCATCTTGCGGCTGACCACCACCACGCGCACGCCGGTGGCGACCTGGATCAGCGCCGTCGGGCCGAGATTGGCCGGGTTGCCGGCGCCCATCGGGCCGGTGAGGGTGAAGCGGCCGTCGGTGAGCTTAAGGATGCGGGCCTCGACCTTCAGGGGCGTCGCGTCGGACTTGCCGCCCAGCATCAGCGGGATGGTGGCGCCCTCGCCGGCCTGGTGGCAGGCCGTGGCGCTCTCGGCGTCGTTGATGAGGCAGAGCACGGCGTTCTGGGCGTGCTGGGCGATCAGTTCGGCCAGCAGGCCGGTGGTGTCGCCATGGCCGCCGCCGCCGGGGTTGTCCTGGGTGTCGGCGATCACCACCGGCTTGCCGGTGCCGGCGCCCGCGATCGCCTCGCGCACCGCCGTGTCGGCTTGCAGGATGTCCATCGCGAAGCTGGCCTCGCGGGCGTCGATGGCCGATTTGAAGGCGTCGGCGGCGGCATCGGCCTGGGCCTGGGTGTCGGCATAGGCGGCCAGCGCCACGCCGCAATCGTGGAAATCGGCGTAGGGGAAGCCGAAGCAGAAGGCCAGCTCGGCCACGCCCGGGCGGGCGGCGATGGCGGTGCGCTCCTCCATCACCGGCAGCATCGGGGCCATCAGCGTGCATTGCGCCGGCAGGGCGATCCAGTAATCCACCTGGCGGAAGGCCCGCGCCCAGGGGCGGCCGCGGCGGATGCGCTCGGCCAGCAGGCGCATCGCCTGGGCGCCGGCCGCCTTCATGTCCACGTGCGGGTAGGTGCGGAAGGGCACCAGCGCGTCACACAGGTCGACCATAAGGGGCGTGAGGTTGCAGTGCGGGTCCAGGCTGATGGTGAGCGGCGTGGCCCCGGCGATGGCGCGCACGCGGCGCAGGATCTCGCCCTCCATGTCCGGGTAGTGGTCGGCGAGTGCGGCGCCGTGCAGGTCGAGGTAGATGCCGTCGAGCGGGCCGGCATCCAGCGCCTTGGAGAGTTCGGCGCAGATCAGCGCGGTGATGCGCTCGAAGGCTTCGTCCTGCACCGGGCCGGCGGGGTTGGCGATGGCCCAGGCGAGCGGCACGATCTCGGCGCCCAGCTCCTCGCCCACCGCCAGCGCGCCGGCGATCGGCACCGAGGTGGTGCGCACCGCCTCGAACAGCGCCTTGCCATGGACCAGGCCCGGGAAACCGCCGGGCTGGACGAAATCGGCATAGGTGGTGGGCCGGGGGGCGAAGGAGTGGCTCTCGTGCAGGAACCCGCCGATGGCGATGCGCATGGTCTGACCTCGATCCGCGAAACTTGAAGGCGGCAGCATAGACGGTGGCGGCGGATGGACAAGCCGGGGGCATGCCCCGCCCGGCTTCCCTGGCGGAGCGGACATTCGGCGCATCGGCGCAAATTACGGCCCGGGTGATTCCACCTGCGGCGATCCTGCTCTAGCCTTCCCGCTCATACCGAGCGGAGACCGCGATGAAGGCTTTCTGGGACAAGGCGCAGCTGGACCATGCGCCGCAGTTCTTCCTGCAGCGCGGGGTGGTGCGCCGCAACTACGAGACGCCGGCCCGCGCCGAGGCGCTGCTAGCGGCCTGCGCGGCGCTGAAGCTGGAGGTGGTGGCGCCGCCGCCGGCCGGACGCGGGGCGCTGCTGGCGGTGCATCCGGCCGACTACCTGGATTTCCTGCGCGACGGGCCGGCCGAGTGGGCGGCGATGGAGGGGGCGGGGCCGGAGATGGTGGCCAACACCCATCCGGGCCCGGAGATGCTGGCCAACGGCGCCCGGCCGCCCGCCGCGATCACCGGGCGGCTGGGCTGGTACACCGCCGATACCGCCTGCCCGATCACCGCGCAAACCTGGCCGGCGGCGCTGGCGGCGGCGGCCGGCGCGATCGCCGCCGCCGACGAGGTGGCCGAGGGGCGGCACGCCTATGCGCTGGCCCGCCCGCCCGGCCACCACGCCTATGCCGCGCGGGCCGGCGGGCATTGCTACCTGAACAACGCGGCGCTGGCGGCCGAGCGGCTGCGGATGCGCGGGGCCGGGCGGGTGGGGATCCTGGATATCGACAGCCACCACGGCAACGGCACCCAGGGCATTTTCTGGGAGCGCGACGACGTGGTGTTCGTCTCGGTGCATGGCGACCCGAACGCCTATTACCCCTGGTATGTCGGCCATGCCCGCGAGCGCGGCGCCGGGCCGGGGGCGGGCTGCAACCTCAACCTGCCGCTGCGCCAGGGCAGCGGCGACGCGGAATGGACCGTCGCGGTGGCCACCGGGCTGCGGCTGATCGAGGACATGGGCTGCGACGCGCTGGTGGTCAGCCTTGGCTTCGACGCCAGCGCGCAGGAGCCGCTGGGCTTCCTGTCGGTGAGCGCCGACGGCTTCGCGCAGGCGGGGGAAATGGTCGGCAAGTCCGGGCTGGACTGCGCGATCATCCAGGAAGGCGGCTACAACACCGAGGTGATCGGCGGGCTGCTGGGCCGGTTCCTGGAGGGGCTGGAGGCGTAGCGGAAGGGGGCGGGGGGAAACACACCCCGCCCCCGCGCCTGTTCAGCCCGGCTTGCGCTCGTTGGGCGCCAGCGACAGCGGCACCCAGCGCAGGCCGTCGCCGCTTTGCACCAGCATCAGCACCGACTTGCGGCTGGTCTTGCGGATTTTATCCACCAGCTTCTGCACGTCCGCCGGGGTGGCGACCTCCTCCTGCTGGACTTCCACGATCACGTCGCCCGGCTTCAGCCCCTTGTCGGCGGCCGGGGTGCCGTTGGTGACGCCGGTGACCAGCACGCCCTTCTGGTCGGCGGTGAGCTGGTATTTGTCGCGCGTCTCGGGGGTGATCGCCTCCAGCTTCATGCCGAGGTCGGAAAGCTCGATCCCCTTGTCGGGGGCCGGCTTCTCGGGCTTGGCGTCGGCCTGCTTCTGGTCGTCGGGCAGTTCGCCGACCTTGGCCTGCAGCACCAACTCGTGCCCGTCGCGCCAGACCACCACCGGCACTTCCTTGCCGATCTCGGTTTCGGCGACGATGCGCGGCAGGGTGCGCATCTCCTTCACGTCCTGGCCGTTGAACTTCAGGATGATGTCGCCGTTGCGGATCTTGGCCTGCTCGGCCGGCCCGCCGTCGTTGACGCCGGCGACCATGGCGCCGCCCGCCTCCTTCAGCCCGACGCTCTCGGCGATGTCGGGCGTGACCTGCTGGATGCGCACGCCGAGCCAGCCGCGCCGGGCGTGGCCGAAGTCGCGCAGCTGCGCCACCACCGTCCTGGCCAGGTTGGAGGGGATGGAGAAGCCGATGCCGATGGAACCGCCGGAGGGCGAGTAGATGGCGGTGTTGATGCCGATCACCTCGCCGGCCATGTTGAACAGCGGGCCGCCGGAATTGCCCTTGTTGATGGCCGCGTCGGTCTGGATGAAGTTGTCGTACGGGCCCTGGCTGATGTCGCGCCCGCGCGCCGAGATGATGCCGGCGGTGACCGAGCCGCCGAGGCCGAACGGGTTGCCGATCGCCAGCACCCAGTCGCCCACCCGCGCCTTGTCGGAGTCGCCGAACGGCACGGCGTGCAGCGGCTTGTCGGGGTTGACCTTCAGCACCGCGATGTCGGTGCGGTCGTCGCGGCCGATCAGCTTGGCCTTCAGGGTGGAACCGTCGTGCAGGGTGACGGTGATCTCGTCGGCGCCGTCGATCACGTGGTTGTTGGTGATGACGATGCCCGAGGGATCGACGATGAAGCCCGAGCCGAGGCTCTGCATCTTGCGCGGCGGCGCCGGCTGGCCGCGCTGGCCGGGCCGGTTTTTGTCCATGAAGTCCTTGAAGAACTGCTCGAACGGCGAACCGGGCGGGAACACCGGCACGTCCGGCCCGCTCTTGCTGGTGATGGTCTGGCTGGTGGAGATGTTGACCACGCCGGGCAGCAGGGACTCCGCCAGGTCGGCGAAGCTCTCTGGCGCCGATCGGGCCTGCGCCGGCACGGCGGACAGGCCGGCCGCCAGCAAGGGCGCCGCCGGCACGGCGACGACGGCCGACAGCGCGAAGGCGCAGGCCCGCAGGAGGGCGGCACGGCCGGCTCGGGGGTGGAACACACGCATGGGCTGGGATCCCCTGGATTCAGCGTCAATGTGGGCGCGGAGCGGCGCCGCGGCAAGCCGCAGCGCCGAGGAGGCGGGTTCGGTCAGGTCACATTCGCGCGGCCTACGGCGCCGGCTTGGCATCCTCGGGCGTGGGGGCGGAGCGCAGCATCTTGAGGAAGTCGCTGCCCGGGGTCAGCACCAGGCGCGACGTGCCGGCGGCGAAGGCGTCGCGATAGGCTTGCAGGGTGCGCCAGACCTTGAAGAAATACGGGTCCTTGTTGAACGCGTCGGCGTAGATGGTGATGGCCTGCGCCTCGCCCTCGCCGCGCAGCTTGTCGGCGGTGGCGCGGGCCTGGGCCAGCAGCACGGTGCGCTCGCGCTCCGCATCGGCGCGGATCTTGGCGGCGGCCTCGGCGCCCTCGGCGCGCAGCTGGGCGGCGACGCGCTGCCGCTCGGACTGCATGCGGCTCAGGATGGCCTGGGTGTTCTCCTCCGGCAGGTCGGCGCGGCGGATGCGCACATCCTCGATCGAGACGCCGAAATTCTTCATCTCGGCGTTCACCTGGTCGCGGATGGTGGCCATGATGCGGCCACGGGCGGAGGACAGCACGTTGAGCAGCTGCTCGTTGCCCAGCACCCGGCGCAGCGCCGAGGAGACCACCGAGTTCAGGCGGGTTCGGATACCCTCCTCGGTCGGGCCGACCGCCTGATAGTAGCGCAGCGGGTCGGTGATGCGGAAGCGGGTGAAGCCGTCCACGATCAGCCGGCGCTGGTCGCCCAGGATCACCTCCTCGGGCGGCAGCGCATAGTCCAGCAGGCGGCGGTCGAAGCTGATGGCGGTCTGCATCAGCGGGATCTTGGCGTGCAGGCCGGGGGCGGTGATCACGCGCACGGGCTGGCCGAACTGGGTGATCAGCACCTGCTCGGTCTGGCGTACGGTGAACAGGGTGGAGCCGCCGATGATCAGCACGACGGCAGCCAGGGCGAGCAGGGCAATCGACAGGCGGTTCATCGGCTGGCTCCCGCGGCGGCCGGCCTGGGGGCGGGTTGCGGGGCCGGCGTGGCCGCGGGCGCGGCGGACAGGCCGCCCGGGCCGGTCAGCGGCAAATAGGGCATCACGCCTTTCAGCTGGTCGTCCACGATCACCGCCGGGGTGCGGGTAAGGATGTCCTGCATGGTTTCCAGGTAGAGGCGCTGCATCGTCACGTCCTTGGCGGCGTCGTAGGATTTCAGCACCGACAGGAAGCGCTGGGTCTGGCCGGTCGCCTCGGTGACCGAGACCTGGCGGGCGGCGTCGGCCTCGGCGAGCAGGCGGGCGGCATCGCCGCGGGCGCGGGGGACGATGTCGTTGCGGTACGACTCGGCTTCGTTGCGCAGGCGCTCGGCATCGGTCTGGGCGCGCTGCACGTCGCGGAAGCTTTCGATGACGGCGGCCGGCGGATCGACCTTCTGCAGCTGCACCTGGGTGATCTCCACCCCCGATCCGTACTGGTCGAGGATGGCCTGGACGCCCTTGAACACCTCCGCCTCGATCTGCGCGCGCGCATCGGTCAGGGCGGGCTGGATCGGGGTGCGCCCGATCACCTCGCGCATGACGCTTTCGGCGGCGGATTTCACCGTGTCGGCGGGGTTGCGGGTGGCGAACAGATACGCGCCGGCGTCGCGGATGCGCCAGAAGACGGTGAAATTGATGTCGATGATGTTCTCGTCCCCGGTCAGCATCAGCCCCTCGGGCGTGACGTCGCGGGCTGAGGCGACGCCACGCGGGCCGGCATCCTGGCTGCGGTAGCCGATCTCCACGCGGTTGCTGCGGGTGACCGCCGGACGCAGCACCGTCTCGATCGGCCAGGGCATGTGGTAGTTCAGGCCCGGGAAGGTGGTGCGGTTATAGGCGCCGAAGCGCAGCACCACGCCCTGCTCGTCCGGCTGCACGCGGTAGAAGCCGCTGGCCAGCCAAGCGCCCACCACCAGCACGGCGATCAGCGCCGCGCCCCGGCCGGCCGGGAAGCCGCGCCCGCCGCCGCCACGTGGGCCGCCTCCGCCGCCGAAGCCGGGCGGGACGAAGCCGCGAAGGAAGGCCTGCAGGCGGGCGATCAGCTCCTCAAGGTCGGGCGGCTGGCCGCCACCGCCACCGCCGCCCCAGGGGCCGCGCGGACCGCCGCCAGAGGGGCGATTCGGGTCGGGGCGTTTCGGGTCGGGGCGCTGCGGGCCGGGGCGCGGGCCGCCGGGATTGCCCCATGGGCTGGGACCGCCGGACTCTCCACCCGATCCGGGACGCGAGCCCCCGCCAGAGCCGCCGGGGCCGCCATTGTTCCAAGACATCGGGTCGGGAAGCTCCTGTACTATATTCAGCGCTACGCCGGCGCACCACCGGTGCCCATCTCTACCCCCCTTCCATGGTGCATGGCAGGGGGCAACGGGATTGGCCATTGGCAGCGCGGACGCATCGCGCCATATCCCTGCCCATGGCGCCACTTCATATTGACCGGCTACGAAGGGTTTTCAAGCGTATGACCGCATCCTCGGACCAGTCTTCCGCCGGGCCGTCGCCGACGCCCGACTCGCTGCGCGCGGCGCTGCGCGGCATCGCCGACCCGGCCAGCGGGCGGGACATCGTCACCGCCGGGCTGGTGGAGGGCATCGAGCTGAAGGGCGGGCTGGTGCAGGTCAGCCTGCTTACCGACCGCGCCCACGCCGAGGCGATGGAGCCGGTGCGCCGGCAGGTGGAGGCGGTGCTGGCGGCCCAGCCGGGGGTGAAGAACGTGGCGGCTGTGCTGACCGCGCACAAGGCCGCTGCCGCCGCCCCGGCACAGGCGCCGGCCCCGCACGCGCATGGCGGCGCCGGCCAGAAGGCCGTGCTGCTGCCGCAGGTGCGCGCCATCGTGGCCGTCGCCTCGGGCAAGGGCGGCGTCGGCAAGTCCACCACCGCGGTCAACCTGGCCGTGGCGCTGGCGCGGCAGGGGCTGAAGGTCGGGCTGCTGGACGCCGACATCTACGGCCCCAGCCTGCCGCGCATGCTGGGGCTGAACCGCAAGCCGGAGGTGCGCGGCGACCGCATGATCCCGCTCGACGCCTGGGGGCTGAAGGCGATGTCGATCGGCTTCCTGGTCGAGGAGGAGACGCCGATGATCTGGCGCGGCCCGATGGTGATGGGCGCGCTGGAGCAGATGATGGGCCAAGTGGAATGGGGGGCGCTCGACATCATGATCGTCGACATGCCGCCCGGCACCGGCGACGCGCAGCTCACCATGGCGCAGCGCGTCACCCTGGCCGGCGCGGTGATCGTCTCCACCCCGCAGGACATCGCCCTGCTGGATGCGCGGCGCGGCGTGCGCATGTTCGAGCGCACGCGGGTGCCGGTGCTGGGGCTGATCGAGAACATGAGCTTCTTCTGCTGTCCGAAATGCGGCGAGCGCTCCGAGATCTTCGGCCATGGCGGGGCGCGGGCGGAGGCGGCGCGGCTGGGCTGCGAGTTCCTGGGCGAAATCCCGCTGGTGCTGGAAGTGCGCACGGCGTCGGACGCCGGCACGCCGATCGTGGCGCTGGACCCGGAGTGCCATGCCTCGCAGGCCTATGCCGCCCTGGCGGCGCGGGTGTGGGCGAAGGTCTCGGGCGAGGCGGCGAAGGCGGGGCCGCGGATCGTGGTGAGTTAGCGAGGAGTTGGAGGTCCGTGTCCAACGAGCTCAAGAGCGCAGCCGGTCTCCCCATAACGATGCATGACTTGGGGCTTCCGACCGCTCTCGAGTTCTGGAAGGACGTTGTGGTTCCGAGCTACGGGGCATACTTGGACGATCCGAGTTTGCGGAACACTCTCACCATCGCGACGTGGCTGTGGCACCTCCCGGAGTGGATGGCCCAGGACAAGGAATTCGTCGCCCGTCACTCCCTTCCCGGTTCCTACATTGAAATTCGTGCGGAGATTCGCGCCAAAATTCCGGATTTTTCAGTGCTCGGAGATATTTCCGAAACTGCCAAGCATGCAACGAGGACGCAAAAGGCCCCGACTTTGCTGCATTTGCGATCTGCATCGGGACGCGGAGGTGTGGGAGGCTACGGTCTCGCCGGTCCAATTGCATACGGATCTGGCCAATTTGAACTCATAGCACAGAAACGCAACGGCGACTCTGCCTGGATTTCAAATATCATAATGTCAACTATAAATATCTTCTCCTCAAATTATTTTATTGAATATTCGATTGATATTATGCGCTCGAAGCCACCAACCTAGTTCAGCGCTGCCTCAGTTTCGGCAGATTCTGGCATCGAACCCTGGCTGCCCTGCCGCGTGCAGCACAGCCCGGCTGCCGCGGTCGCGCGGCGCAGCGCCAGCTCGAGCGGCTGACCGCGATCAATGGCGGCAGTGAGCACACCGGTGAAGCAATCGCCCGCGCCGGTCGTATCGATGGCCTCGATGGCGGCGGCTGGAAGGCGCCAGGCCCCCTGCCCTGTCGCCGCGTCCACGCCGTGTTCGCCGAGCGTGATGACGATGCCGATGCCCAGCGCCGCGTGCAGGGCGGCGGCGGTGGCGGGGCAGCCGGTACCCGCGGCCAGGAAGGCGGCTTCGTCCTCGTTGGCCAGCAGCAGATCGAGCATCGCCAGCGCGTCGGCGGCCAGCGGGGCAGCGGGGGCGAGGTTCAGCACCACGCGGGCGCCGGCAGCGCGGGCGCGGCGAATCAGCGCCTCGGTCTCGGCGGCGGGGACTTCCATCTGCAACAGCACGGTGGTTTCCGGGCCAAGCAGAGCGTCTTCCACCTGGGTGTGGCGGGCCGCGAGGTTGGCGCCGCTGGCCACCGCGATGAGGTTGCGGCCCTGGGGATCGACGCAGATGGCGGCGCAGCCGGTGGCGCGGTCGGCGTGCAGGATGCGGGCGGTGTCGATGCTGCCGGCGCGCAGCAGGCGCAGCGCGTCCTCGGCCAGGGCATCGCGGCCGACGCACCCGGCGAAAACAACCTCCGCGCCGTCGCGGGCGGCGGCGACGGCCTGGTTGGCGCCCTTGCCGCCCGGCTCAATGCGCATGTCGGGGCCGAGCACGGTCTGGCCGGGCTGCGGCAGATGGGGGAGCGGGAAGATCAGGTCGAGGTTGATGGAGCCGAAGACGATGATCATGGCGCGCGCCTCCGCATGACGATCAACCGTCCCGCCCCAGCGCCACCAGCATCTCCGTCCACTCCCGCTTCGACAGCCCGCTTCCCTTCTGGTCCACCGCCTCGCCGGCCAGCATGCGTTTCAGGGCGGCGAGCATGGTGGCGGAGAAGGTGACGGCGCCCATGCGGTAGTCCTCGAAGGCCGCACAGGTGATCGGCACCCAGGCGCGGACCATGTCCAGCATGGCGTCGGCATAGGCGCGGATTTCGTACTGGGCGTGGGCGTCGGCGCGCAGGGACAGGAAATGCAGCAGGTTGTGCAGGTCGGTCTTCCAGTACCACTGGGTATAGGTGTTCAGCGTGAGGTTCATGCGGGCCAGTTCGCGGGCCAGGCCCTGGCGTGAGGGGTCGGCCGGCTGGCCGTCCGCGCCCTCGTTCAGCATGGCGGCGTAGTGGTCGTAGGTGCGGGTGGCGTCGCCGCGCAGCATGTCGAGCACCTCGGCCGCCTCCTGGCCTTCCAGCACCGCGCCGCGGCCCTGGCGGTTGACGGCGGACTGGGCGGCCAAGTGCTCGGGGGCGGGGATGTAGAACTCGCGGTCCAGGATGGAGTAGCGGGCGGAATACTCGTTCACGTTGGCTGTGCGGTGGCGGATCCACTGGCGGGCCACGAAGATCGGCAGCTTCACGTGGAACTTGATCTCGCACATCTCGAACGGCGTGGTGTGGCGATGGCGCATCAGGTAGCGGATCAGCCCGGCATCCTCGCTCACCTTGCGGGTGCCGCGGCCATAGGAGACGCGGGCGGCCTGCACCACGGCCGCATCGTCGCCCATATAGTCGATGGCGCGCACGAAGCCGTGGTCCAGCACCGGGACCGCCTGGAACAGCAGGGCCTCCAGCGCCGGCACGGTGGCGCGGGCGGTGGGGGCGCGGTGGGCGCGCTGGGCCTCGATCTCGGTCTGCTGGTCCTGCGTGAGGCGCATGCGCGATGGTCCTTTCATCCGGCGGTGCGAGTGCCTATATTCGCTCTGCCAGCTTGCTGGCTATGGCGATAAACGGTGCGTGGAATAAGCGTTGTGGACCCGGGGGCGGTACCCGGCGCCTCCACCATACTCCCCGAAGCGTCGGGGAACATGGGGGCGAAACAGGCTCGACACGCGCGGTAAAGACACATCTTTTGCCCGGCATGGTTCCGCCGTTATCGGGCCGTATGATAAGTGCCAACGACAATCAGGCGCTCGCTGTCGCTGCATAAGCGATAAGCGCGGTACGGGGGGCACCGGGCAACAGAAGCCCCCCAACTCTCCCCCTTGCATGGCGATGCCCGGCGCAGGACAATCGCGCCATGAGCAGCTATTGCCTGGTCGCCCCCGGCCATCCGGTGCACCACGACTACCACGAGCGCGAATACGGCTTCCCGCAGCGCGACGAAACCGCGCTGTTCGAGCGGCTGTGCCTGGAGATCATGCAGGCCGGGCTGTCGTGGGAGTTGGTGCTGAAGCGCCGCGCCGGCATGCGCGCGGCCTTCGCCGGCTTCGAGGTGGATGCCGTGGCGGCGTTCGACGAGGCGGAGCGGACGCGGCTGCTGGCCGACCCGGCGATCATCCGCAACCGCCTGAAGGTGGACGCGATCATCGAGAACGCGCGGCGCATCCAGGCGCTGCGGGCCAGCCATGGCGGGTTCGCGGCGTGGCTCGACGCCCATCACCCGCTGGACAAGCCCGGTTGGGTGCGGCTGTTCCGCACCAGCTTCAAGTTCACCGGCGGCGAGATCGTCGGGGAGTTCCTGATGAGCCTGGGCTACCTGTCCGGCGCGCATGGCCCGGATTGCCCGGTGGCGGGGCGGATCGCGGCCCTGTCGCCGCCCTGGATGCGTGCCTGATCGGCCACACCGGGCCCCGCATGGCGCCGCTGCCCTTTTCGCCGCCGCCCCCAGGCGCTATGGGGTGCCGGATCACGCATGACGCGCGAGGCGAGCCGATGGAAGACGACACGGATAAGGGCCAGGGCGGCGGCAAGCCGCCGATGGAGAGCCTGCTGCCCTACGACGAGTGGCATGAGCAGGCGCAGCGCCACGTGGTGGTGCAGGCGCTGAAGCATGCCGGCGAGCACGGCCTGCCGGGCGAGCACCATTTCTACCTGACCTTCCGCACCGACCACCCGCAGACGGTAGTGCCGGCGCGGCTGCGCGCGCAGTACCCGCACGAGATGACCATCGTGCTGCAGCACCAGTTCTGGGACCTGGTGGTGGACGAGGCGGCCGGCATGATGAGCGTCGGCCTGTCGTTCGGCGGCGTGCCCAGCACGCTGCGCATTCCGCTGGCCGCGATCACCGCCTTCGCCGACCCCTATGTGCGCTACGGCCTGCGCTTCCATGTGGAGGAGCCCGAGGCGCCGCCCGAGCCGGAACCGGAGCCGGAACCGGAGACCGCGCCCCCCCCGCCGTCCGAGCCGCAGGTGGTCAGCCTGGACGCCTTCCGCCGCCGCACGCCCCCGAAAGAATGACCCCGCCCCAGCCGGAGACCAGCCGATGAACGCGCCCCAGGATTTCGGCACGCCGCCGCGCCCGCCCAGCTTCCTGTATTCGCCGATGTTCCCGCTCGGCGCCGACACCACGCCGTGGAAGAAGCTCGATCTCGCGGTCTCCACCGTCACCTGCGACGGGCGCACCATCCTGAAGGTGACGCCCGAGGTGCTGTCCGAGCTGGCGTTCCAGGCGTTCCACGAGGTGTCGCACCTGCTGCGCCCGGCGCATCTGGCGCAGTTACGAGCGATCCTGGATGACCCCGAGGCGTCGGCCAATGACCGCTTCGTGGCGCTGGACCTGCTGAAGAACGCCAACATCGCCGCCGGCGGCGTGCTGCCGATGTGCCAGGACACCGGCACCGCCATCGTCTTCGGCAAGAAGGGCCAGCATGTCTGGGTGGAGGGCGACGAGGAGGAGGCGCTGAGCTGGGGCGTCCACCGTACCTATACCGAGACCAACCTGCGCTATTCGCAGAACGCCCCGCTGTCGATGTTCGAGGAGGTGAACACCGGCAACAACCTGCCGGTGCAGTTCGACATCTACGCCAGCCCCGGCCTGCATCACGCCGACGAGTTCCACTTCATGTTCGTCGCCAAGGGCGGCGGCTCGGCCAACAAGACCTTCCTGTTCCAGGAAACCCGCGCGATCCTGTCGCCCGAGCGGCTGGCGGCGTTCCTGGAGACCAAACTCAAGACGCTCGGCACCTCGGCCTGCCCGCCCTACCACCTCGCCATCGTGATCGGCGGCACCAGCGCCGAGACCACGCTGAAGACGGTGAAGATGGCCTCGACCAAATGGCTCGACAGCCTGCCGACCAAGGGCAGCAAGGCGGGCCACGCCTTCCGCGACCTGGAAATGGAGCGGAAAGTGCTGGAAATCAGCCGCAAGACCGGCATCGGCGCGCAGTTCGGCGGCAAGTATTTCTGCCACGACGTGCGGGTGGTGCGCCTGGCCCGCCACGGCGCCAGCCTGCCGGTGGGCATCGGCGTGTCGTGCAGCGCCGACCGGCAGGTGAAGGCCAAGATCACCCCCGAGGGCGTGTTCCTGGAGGCGCTGGAGACCGACCCGCACAAATACCTGCCGGAGACAACCGACGAGCACCTGGGCGGCGAGGTGGTGCGCGTGGACCTCAACCGGCCGATGGCCGAGATCCGCAGGCAGCTCTCGGCCTATCCGGTGAAAACGCGGCTGTCGCTGTTCGGCACCATGGTGGTCGCGCGCGACATCGCCCACGCCAAGCTGCAGGAACGGCTGGACGCGGGCCAGGGCCTGCCCGACTACATCAAGGACCATCCGGTCTATTACGCCGGCCCCGCCAAGACCCCCACCGGCATGGCCACCGGCAGCTTCGGCCCCACCACCGCCGGGCGCATGGACAGCTACGTGGCCGCCTTCCAGAAGGCCGGCGGCTCGTTCGTGATGCTGGCCAAGGGCAACCGTTCCAAGGCGGTGAAGGATGCCTGCAAGCAGTATGGCGGCTTCTACCTGGGCAGCGTCGGCGGCCCGGCGGCGCGGCTGGCGCAGGACTGCATCCGCAAGGTCGAGGTGCTGGAATATCCGGAGCTCGGCATGGAGGCTGTCTGGCGCATCGAGGTCGAGGATTTCCCCGCCTTCATCGTGATCGACGACAAGGGCAACGATTTCTACGACGGGATGGAATGATGCGATTTACCATCGACCGGCTCGACCACCTGGTGGTCCCCTGCGCCGACGTGGAGATCACCGCCTCCTGGTTCCAGCGCGTGCTGGGCATGGAGCGCGAGGAGTTCGGCCCCGCCAACCGCACCGCGCTGCGCTTCGGCGGGCAGAAGATCAACCTGGACCAGGCCGGAGGGGGACAGCGCACCACGGCGTCGGCCGCCGTGCCGGGGTCGCAGAACCTGTGCTTCATCACCGCCATCCCGCCGCAGGACGTGGTGCGCCACCTGGGCGAATGCGGCGTGGCCATCATCGAGGGCCCAGCCGCCAAGGTGGGCGCGCTGGGGCCGGTGACCTCGGTCTATTGCCGCGATCCGGACGGCAATCTGATCGAGATCGCCACCTACCTGACGGAGTAGCCCGATGAACCGCCTCACCTGGCCGGGCGCGCTGGCCTTCCTCGGCTTCCTGGCCTGCGTGCCGCTGGCCAACTGGATGATCGGCCATGCCGGCACGGTCTGCGTGCCGAATGGGCCGTGCCTGATCCCCGTCGCGCCCGATTTCGGGCATGGCGCGCTGATGGCGCCGTCCGGCGTGCTGATGGTGGGCTTCGCGCTGGTGCTGCGCGACGCCGTGCAGCGGCTGCTCGGCAAAAGCTGGGGGCTGGTGGCGGTGCTGGTCGGCACCGCGCTCAGCGTGCTGGTGGCGGCGCCCGGGCTGGTGGTGGCCTCGGGCGTGGCGTTCCTGCTCAGCGAGCTGGCGGATTTCGCGGTCTACACGCCGCTGCAGCGGCGCGGGCTGGTGCTGGCGGTGGTGGCCTCCTCCATGGTCGGGCTGGTGGTGGATTCCGTGGTATTCCTGACGCTGGCCTTCCACAGCCTGGATTTCCTGGCCGGCCAGGTGGTCGGCAAGGCATGGGCGGTGTTGGTCAGCATCCCGCTGGTGCGTGGCCTGCGCCGCGTGGCGCCCACCCCGGCGTGACCGGGGCCGCCGAGACGCTGCGGGCGGAGGATTTCGATTTCGATCTGCCGCAAGCGCGCATCGCCCAGCACCCGGCCCGCCCGCGCGAGTCGGCGCGGCTGCTTCAGGTGGCGCGCGACGGCCTGCACGATCGCATCGTGCGCGACCTGCCGGACCTGCTGCGCCCGGGCGACCTGCTGGTGGCCAACGACACGCGGGTGATCCCGGCGCAGCTCGCCGCCCGGCGCGGCGCCGCGCGTATCGGCATCACGCTTGACCGGCCGCTGGCCGACGGCACCTGGCACGCGCTGGCGCGCAACGCCCGGCGGCTGCATCCGGGCGACGCGCTCGCCTTCGAGGGCGCGGACGACCTCACCGCCATCGTGCGCGCGCGCGACGACGATGGCGGGGTGGCGCTGGCGTTCAACTGCGCCGGCGACATCTTCGCGGACGCGCTCCGCCGTGCCGGCGCGCTGGCGCTGCCGCCCTATATCGCCCGGCCCGACGGCCCCTCGGCGGCGGACGCGCAGGACTACCAGACCGTGTTCGCCGAACACGAGGGCGCGGTCGCCGCCCCCACCGCCGGGCTGCATTTCACCCCTGCCCTGCTGGCCGCCCTGGCGGCGCGCGGGGTCGGGCGCGCCACCGTCACGCTGCATGTCGGCGCCGGCACCTTCCTGCCGATGCGTACCGAGGACGTGCGCGATCACCGCATCCATGCCGAGCGCGGCCATGTCGGCGCGGCGGCGGTGGCGGCCATCAACGCCGCGCGGACGGCCGGCGGGCGCATCCTGGCGGTCGGCACCACCACGCTGCGGCTGCTGGAAAGTGCCGCGACTCCGGACGGCCGCGTGGTCCCGTTCGACGGCGAGACCGCGCTGTTCATCCTGCCGGGCCACCACTTCCGCGCCGTGGACCTGCTGCTGACCAATTTCCACCTGCCGCGCTCCACCCTGTTCATGCTGGTCTGCGCCTTCGCCGGCACCGCGCGGATGAAGACCGCCTACGCGCATGCGGTCGCCACCGGCTACCGCTTCTATTCCTACGGCGACGCCACCCTGCTGGAACGGCAATGAGCCTGCACTGGACCGAACAGGCCACCGACGGCGCCGCCCGCGTCGGCACGTTGCACACCGCCCATGGCGACGTGCCGACGCCGGTGTTCATGCCGGTCGGCACCGCCGGCACGGTGAAGGCGATGACGGCCGATGCGGTGCGCAGTACCGGGGCGCGGCTGATCCTGGGCAACACCTACCATCTGATGCTGCGCCCCGGCGCGGAGCGGGTGGCCGCCCTTGGCGGGCTGCACCGGATGATGGACTGGCCCGGCCCGATCCTGACCGATTCCGGCGGGTTCCAGGTGATGTCGCTCTCCGGCCTGCGCAAGCTGGACGCCGACGGCGTGACGTTCCAGTCCCATATCGACGGAAGCCGCCACCGCCTGACGCCCGAGCGGTCGATCGAGATCCAGCACCTGCTCGACGCCACCATCAGCATGGCGTTCGACGAGTGCACCCCCTTCCCGGCCACCCACGACCAGGCGCACGACTCCATGGCGCTGTCGATGCGCTGGGCGGCACGCTGCCGTGCCGCCTATGCCGCCCGCCCCGGCTACGGCCTGTTCGGCATCGTGCAGGGCGGCGTTTTCCCCGAATTGCGCGCCCGCAGCGTGGATGCGCTGGCGGAAATCGGCTTCGAGGGCTACGCCATCGGCGGGCTGGCGGTCGGCGAAGGCCAGGCGGCGATGTTCGAGGTGCTGGAATTCACCACCCCCCGCCTGCCCGCCACCCATGCCCGCTACCTGATGGGCGTCGGCACGCCGGACGACCTGCTGGGCGCGGTGGCCCGCGGCGTGGACATGTTCGACTGCGTGATGCCGACCCGCGCCGGCCGCACCGCCCGCGCCTTCACCTCGCGCGGCATCTTCAACCTGCGCAACGCCCGCTTCGCCGCCGACGACCGGCCGCTGGACCCCGGCTGCCCCTGCCCGGGATGCGCGCGCCACAGCCGTGCCTATCTGCATCACCTGTTCCGCTGCGAGGAGATATTGGGGCCGATGCTGCTCACCTGGCATAATCTCACCTACTACCAGTCGCTGATGCAGGGCATGCGCGCGGCCATCCAGGCCGGGCTCCTGGCGGAACACAGCGCCGCCGTGCGCGCCGGCTGGCAAGCGGGGGACGGGCCATGAGCTATTCGGACCTGACGCAACTCGGCCAGCCGACCGCGCAGCCGGCCAGCCCGGAGTCGGCGGTGCTGGAGCGGGTGGCCAACCCGCAGCCCGGCGCGCAGTACCTGGTGCGCTTCACCTGCCCGGAATTCACCTCGCTGTGCCCGCTCACCGGCCAGCCGGATTTCGCCCATATCGTGCTGGACTACGTGCCGCGCGACTGGATCGTGGAGAGCAAGTCGCTGAAGCTGTTCCTGGCCAGCTTCCGCAACCACGGCGCCTTCCACGAGGCCTGCACGATGGAGATCGCCGGCCGCGTGGTGGCGCTGCTGGACCCGGTATGGCTGCGCATCGGCGCCTACTGGTACCCACGCGGCGGCATGCCAATCGACGTGTTCTGGCAAACCGGCGCGCCGCCGGAGGGTGTATGGATCCCGGACCAGGGCGTGGCGCCGTATCGCGGACGGGGCTAGGCGAGGCACGCATTCACAACGAGCCGTAGAGGCGACGAGCAACAAGAATGCGAGGCGAAACGATCCCGCGTCTCCCCGCCTCCGCGCCGCTTTGCGAGCCCTTGCCTGTCTTCGGCCCATGACCATCGCCGAGCGCATCCGCGAAAAGGCCCTCGCCCTCGGCTTCGACGCGGTCGGCTTCGCTCCGGCCGCGCTTGGCCCGGAGGCGCGCCTGCGGCTGCGCGACTTCCTGGCCGCCGGCCATCACGGCAGCATGGGCTGGCTGGCCGAGCGCGCCGAGCAGCGCAGCCACCCGCAAGCCCTGTGGCCGGAGGCGCGCAGCGTGATCAGCCTCGGCCTGTCCTACGCGCCGGCGGAAGACCCGCTGGCCACGCTGGCGCGGCCGGAGCGCGGCAACATCTCGGTCTATGCCCGCAACCGCGACTATCACGACCTGTTGAAGGGCATGCTGAAGCACCTGGCTCAGTTCATCGTCGCCCGCTTCGGGCCGGCGGTGAAGGTGTTCGTCGATACCGCCCCGGTGATGGAAAAGCCGCTGGGCCAGCAGGCCGGGCTGGGCTGGCAGGGCAAGCACACCAACTTGGTCTCACGCACGCACGGCTCCTGGCTGTTCCTGGGCGAGGTCTACACCACGCTCGACCTGCCGGCCGATGCGCCGCACGCCGACCGCTGCGGCAGTTGCACCCGCTGTCTCGCCGCCTGCCCCACCGACGCCTTCCCGGCGCCATACCGCCTGGATGCCACGCGCTGCATCTCCTACCTGACCATCGAGCATGCCGGGCCGATCCCGGTGGCATTGCGCCCGGCGCTCGGCAACCGCATCTATGGCTGCGACGACTGCCTGGCCGTCTGCCCGTGGAACCGCTTCGCGCGGGCCGGGCGGCAGGCGAAGCTGGCGGCGCGGCCGGAGCTGACCGCGCCGCGCCTGGCCGAACTGGCGGAGCTGGACGATGCCGGCTTCCGCGCGCTGTTCGCCGGCTCGCCGGTCAAGCGCGTCGGGCGCGGCCGGTTCGTGCGCAACGTGCTGGTGGCGATCGGCAATTCCGGCGACACTGCGCTGGCGCCGGCGGCCGATCGACGGCGCGGCGACGCCGACCCCATCGTGGCCGAAACCGCCGCCTGGGCGCTGGACCGGCTGAAGGGAACTCCATGACGCGTACCGAAATCGACTCGCTCGGCAGCATCGACATCCCCGACGATCGTTACTGGGGACCGCAGACCGAGCGGGCGCGCCGGCTGTTCCGCATCGGCACGGAACACTTCCCCCCGGGGCTGATCCGCGCCGTGGGCCTGCAGAAACAGGCGGCGGCCGAGGCCAACCAGGCGCTGGGCGAGTTGCCGGCCGACATCGCCGGCCCGATCGCCGCCGCCGCGCGCGAGATCGCCGAGGGCCTGCTGGACAGCGAATTCCCGCTGCCGGTGTGGCAGACCGGCTCGGGCACGCAGACCAACATGAACGCCAACGAGGTGATCGCTAACCGCGCCAACGCGGCCCTTGGCCGGCCGCTCGGCGCGCGCAGCCCGGTGCACCCGAACGACCACGTCAATCGCGGCCAGTCCTCCAACGACAGCTTCCCCACCATGATGCACATCGCCGCCGCCGAGGCGGTGCAGGCGCTGCTGCTGCCGGCGCTGGCCCGGCTGCACACGGCGCTGGACCGGCGGGCAGCGCAATGGGCGCGGCTGGTCAAGATCGGCCGCACACACATGATGGACGCCACCCCGGTGACGCTCGGCCAGGAATTCGCCGCCTGGGCGCGGCAGGTGGAGCTGGGCCTGGCGCGGCTGGAGGCGGTGCTGCCGCATCTGCTGGCGGTGCCGCAGGGCGGCACGGCGGTCGGCACCGGGCTGAACAGCCACCCCGACTTCGCCCGCGCCTTCTGCGCGCGGCTGGCCGACCTCACCGGGCTCGCCTTCACGCCGGCCACCAACAAATTCGAGGGCATGGGCGCGCACGACGTGTTCGTGGAGCTCTCCGGCGTGCTGAACACGCTGGCGGTGTCGCTGAACAAGCTCGGCAATGACATCCGCCTGCTCGGCTCCGGCCCGCGCGCCGGGATTTCGGAACTGCTGGTGCCGGGCGACGGCCTGTCCTCCTCGATCATGCCGGGCAAGACCAACCCCACCCAGTGCGAGGCGCTGACCATGGTGTGCGCCCAGGTGATGGGCAACCACGTCGCCATCACCATCGGCGCGGCGCAGAGCTTCCTGGAACTGAACGTGTTCAAGCCGCTGATCATCCACAACACGCTGCAATCCTGCCGGCTGCTGGCCGACGCGGCGGAGAGCTTCGCAGTGAACATGGTGGACAAGCTGGAGCCGAACCGGGCGCGCATCGCCGAGAACCTGGCGAAGTCGCTGATGCTGGTGACCGCGCTGAACCCGCATATCGGCTACGACAAGGCGGTGGCGATCGGCAAGCTGGCGCAGGTCGAGGACATCACGCTGAAGGACGCGGCGGTGAAGCTGGGCCATCTCAGCGCCGAGGAGTTCGACCGCTGGGTGCGCCCGGAGGACATGATCGCCCCCGGCGCGCGGCTGGACGGCTCGTAGCCGCATGCCGGCGGCGGCCTCGGGGCTGGTCAAGCACAGCTTCACCCTGGCCGGCCACCGCACCAGCGTGGCGCTGGAGGCGGCATTCTGGGCCGTGCTGGCCGGGCTGGCGGCGGCGCAGCAGCGCCCGCTCTCGGCCCTGGTCGCCGAGGTGGACGCCGCCCGCGCCCCCGGCCAGCCGCTGGCCTCCGCCCTGCGGGTGCATGCGCTGACCCAAGGGCGCTAGCTTTACGGGGCGCTGGCCTTATTTGCGCCGCGCGGCCCGCCAGCGGATCAGGTCCGCCAGTTCCGGCGCCCGCAGCGGCGCCGCCAGCTTGCCGGTCACCCGCAACCCCAGCGTCGGCGGGTCCGGCATCGGCGGGTCCGGCGGCGACTGCACCGCCGGGTGCAGCGCCAGCCGCACATCGGCGCTGAGGTCGGGCAGGTTGAGGCCGCCGGTGATGTCGATCGTGCCCGAGGGCGCGTGCAGCCGCGCCTGATCGAACCGCAGGTCGCCGCGGGCCAGGCTGCCGGCCACCTCCAGCCGGTCGAAGCCCATGCTGCCGCCGGACAGGGCCGCGCGCACCGCCTTGTCGGCCGTCTTGTCGTCCATGTCGCCGCCCCGCAGCGCCGCCGCCAGATGCGCCAGATCGACCCCGGCCAGCGCGCCGTCGCGCACCAGCAGCCGCAGCGAGCCGCTCAGGCTGGACAGCAGCCCGGCCGGCGAGAAGCCGGAGGCGGCCAGCGTGGCCGAGGCATCCACCGTGCCGGCGGTCAGGTCGAACGGATCGTCCAGCAGCGGGCCGGCCAGCATCGCGCCGGTCAGGCTCGCCTGTGCGGCCAGCACCGGCGGGTTGGCCTGGCCGTCCAGGCTGGCGGTGCCGCTCAACTCGCCGCCGCCGAGTTGCGCGGTCAGCCCCTCCAGCCGCAGCGTGCCGCCCGACAGCGACACCGTGGTCGCCAGCCGGTCCAGCACCGGGGTGTTGCCGGCCAGCACATGCGCCGCCTCCAGCCGCACGCTGGCCTGCCAGCCGGTCAGCGCGGCCAGCGGCAGCGGGTCGGCCGCCTGCGGCGCCGGCAACGGCAGCGGCAAGGTGTCGGCGGCCACCCGCCCGGCCAGCATCGGCCCGCCCGCGGCCGCGCGGTCCAGGCTGAGCGCGCCGGTGGCGTGCAGCCCGCCGGCCGTGAGGTTGAAGCTGTCCACCGCGACGCGCGCGGGGTCGGCGGTCACCTGCGCCACCAGGCTCAGCGAGCCGTCGCCCAGCCAGCCGGGCGCCGCCGCCAGCCCCAGCGAGGCGGCCAGCCGGGGCGCGCCCGGATGGCGCAGCGTCACCGGGCCGGTCCAGCGCCAGGCCGGTCCGGACAGGTCCAGCGTCGGCTGCGCATCCAGCTTCAGGTCACCCACCTCGCCGGCCAGCCGCAGGTTCATCGCCTCGGCGGTGCCCGACGCCTGCACCTGCAGCCCGGCCGGGCTGCGCCAGAGCGGGGCATGCAGCAGCGTCGCCAGCATCGCCCCCTCGGTCGGCCCGCCATGCAGCGCCGCCGACAGCCCCGGCAGCCAGCCCGGCACCCAGTCCGGCAGCAGCCGCGCCAGCGGCGTCGCCGCGTCGGCGTGCAGGTCCAGCCGGCCATCGGCGATCCGCCCGCCATCCAACAGCGTGCCCGACAGCGTGCCGCGCACTCCATCCGCCTTGAAATCGAGTTGCCGCAGCGCCAGCCGGCCCATGTCGATACCAAGATCGAGTGACAGCGGCGCCAGCGTGACGCCGCGCAGCAGCGCCTGGCGCGCCTCCACCTTCAGCTCGGCCTGCACGCCGCCCAGCCGCGCCGTCAGCGCCGCCGGTGTCGGCAGCTGCGTGGGCAGCCAGGGATCGAGGTCCAGCCGGTCCAGCGACAGCCGCGCCTGCACCTGCGGCCGGGCGCCCAGCCGCACCGACAGCGCGCCGGAAACCGCGCCGCCATCCAGCGCGCCGCGCAGCTGATCGACCGAGACCTGCCCGGCATCGGCCACCACATGGCCCGACACCTGGGCGCTGCGCAGCACCAGCGCCGGCAGCCGCTCGCCAGCGCCGGCCTTGCCCTGGGCCGCCCAGGCCAGCGTGGTGCGCAGCGCCGGCGCCCAGACCGAGGCGGTGCCGTCGAACCGCACACCCGCCGGCGGGGCATCGGGCGGCAGGATGCGCCCGGTCATGCGCAGCGTGGCGTCGCCGGGCAGCAGGGCATGCGCCTCGCGCACCACCACCACGCCGTCGGCCACGTCGAAGGCGGCGCGCACCCGGCGCAGCGTGCCGCCGCCCAGCTGCGCCGCCTCGGCCGACAGGTCGATGCCGATCGGCAGCACCCGCAGCGCGCTGCCGCTGGCCGCCCGCAGCAGCGCCGGCGCCCAGGCGTCCAGGTCCAGCCGGCTCGCCGTCATCGCCACGTCCAGCCGCGGCTGCGGCTCCAGCCGCAGCGCCACCGCGCCGCTGGTGGGCGAACCGCCGATCTCGCCGGCAAGCTGGTCGGCCACCGCCAGCCCGTCGGCGACGTTCACCCGGCCCTCGGCGCGGAACGGCACGGCCGGCGCCGGCAGCACCTGCGACAGGTCCGGCCCCCGCCCGGCCACCCGCCCGGTCAGCGTGCCATCCGGCCCGATCTGCCCGGCGAACGTGGCGCCCAGCCCGACCATCTTGCCCTGCCCGTCCAGCGACAGGTCGAGCCCGGCGGCGCCATCCCCGCCCGGGCGGGTCAGCCGGGCGGTGAAGTGCCAGCCATGGCCCGACAGCCCCGCGGTGCCGGCGACGAAATAGCTGCCGGTATCGTCGCTGGTGGTCAGCGTGGCATTGATATCGGTGAAGGCCACCTGGCCGATGGTCAGCCGCCCATGCTCGATCCGCGCCGACAGCGCCGCCAGCCACGACGGCGTGCGCGCCACCAGCGCCGCCAGCCCCGGCGAGCCGGGGCCGGGCCGCCACGGCACCCGCATGTCCAGCCCGCGCAGCACCAGGTCCTGCGCGTCGATCCGCCCGGCCAGCAGCGGCCCCAGCGCCACCCGCAGCCGCAACTCGGCCGCCGTGGCGGTGATACCGCCCCCACCCTGCGCACTGCCTCCTGGTCCGCCCCCTGGCTCACCGGCCAGCGAGATCCGCCCGGCCGTCAGCACCGGCTGCGGCAGCAGGCTGAGCGTCACCTTCCCCTCGATGCGCACCGGCCGGCCGATCCGGTCGGAGACCAGCGCCGCGATCACGTCGCGGTAGCGGTTCCAGTCCAGCACCGAGGGCAGCAGCCACACGCCGGCCAGCGTGGCGGCGAGCAGGATCGCCACGGCGGCCAGCAGCCAGCGCACCCCCCGCATCGTCAGTCGGCGCGCGCGGCGGGCGGGCCGTAGCCGCCGCCGCCGGGCGTCTCGATGGCGAACACGTCGCCGGGGGCCAGCTCGGCGCTGGCGGTGCCGCTCAGCACCTCCCGCCCGCCGCCGGCCCGCTCCACCCATTGCCGCCCGGCCGCCCCGTCCGCGCCGCCGGCCAGCCCGAACGGCGCCACCACGCGGCGGGAGGCGACGATCACGGCCGTCATCGGCTCCAGGAAGCGGATACGCCGGCGCGCCCCGTCGCCGCCATGCCACTGCCCGGCGCCGCCGGAGCCGCGGCGGATGGCGAATTCCTCCAGCACCACCGGGTAGCGCAGCTCCAGCACCTCCGGGTCGGTCATGCGGGTGTTGGTCATGTGGGTCTGCACCGCGCTGGTGCCGTTGAAACCCCCGCCTCTCGGCAGTGGCCCGGCGCCGGTGCCGCCGCAGATGGTCTCGTAATATTGCCGCGTGGCGTCGCCGAACAGGAAGTTGTTCATCGTCGCCTGGCTGCACGCCATCGCCCCCAGCGCGCCGAACAGCGCGTTGCAGGTGGCCTGCGACACCTCGGTATTGCCCGCCACCACCGCCGCCCCCGGCGCGGGCGACAGGAAGGTGCCGGGCGGGATGATGATCTCGATCGGCTTCAGGCAGCCGTCGTTGAGCGGGATGTCGTCGCCGACCAGGCATCGGAACACGTACAACACCGCCGCGCGCGTCACCGCCGGGGGCGCGTTGAAATTATCCGCCCGCTGCGCCCCCGTGCCGGTGAAATCCACCACCGCGCTGCGGGCCTCGTGGTCAACGGACACCCGCACCCGCAGCGGCGAGCCGTCGTCCATCGTGTAGTCGAAGCGCATGTCCGCATCCGGCCCGCGATCGGGGCCACCGGCGCCGCCGATGCGCGCGATCACCCGCCGCACGCTCTCCTCGGCATTGTCCATCACGTGGCGCATATAGGCGCGTACGGTCTCCCAGCCGTACTGCGCCACCACGCGGCGCAGTTCCTGCACGCCCTTCTCGTTGGCGGCCACCTGGGCCTTGATGTCGGCCACGTTCACGTCCGGGCTGCGGGCGGGCCAGCGGGCGGCGGCCAGCACGGCGCGGAACTCGGCCTCGCGGAACTGTCCCTGCTCCACCAGCAGGAAATCGTCGATCACCACCCCCTCCTCCTCCAGCGTGCGCGACACCGGGGGGGTGGAGCCGGGGGTGATGCCGCCGATATCCGCGTGGTGGCCGCGGCTGCCGACGAAGAACAGGATCTCCGTGCCCGCCGCGTCGAACACCGGAGTGATCACGGTGATGTCCGGCAGGTGGGTGCCGCCGTTATAGGGGTTGTTCAGCGTCACCACGTCGCCCGGCCGCAGCGTGGCGCCGCGCAGGCGCAGCACGGTGCGCACGCTCTCGCCCATGGCGCCCAGATGCACCGGCACATGCGGCGCGTTGGCCACCAGCCCGCCGCCGGCGTCGAAGATGGCGCACGAGAAATCCAGCCGTTCCTTGATGTTCACGCTCTGCGAGGTGTTCTGCAGCACCGCGCCGGTCTGCTCGGCGACGTTCATGAACAGGTTGTTGAACAGCTCCAGCAGCACCGGGTCCGCCCGCTCGGTGCCCGCCGCGACGCGGGTGGCGCGCGCCTCGGTGCGGCGCAGCGTCATGTGGTCCAGCCGCGTCACCTCGGCGGTCCAGCCAGGCTCGACCACGGTGGTGGCGTTGGCCTCGCGGATCAGCGCCGGCCCGGCGATGCGGTCGCCGGCCAGCAGGGCGGTGCGCTCGTACACCGGGGTGGCATGCGCCGCGCCGCCGCTCCACATGCCGATGGTATCGACCGCCTCCGGGGCGCCGTGGTCGCGCGCGGCGATGGCCGCCTCGTGCACAGTCTCGCCGGCGCAGGTCGCCTCCACCGCCACCGCCTCCACCATCAGCGCCCGGCCGGGCGTGGCGAAGCCGAAGCGGGCGCGATGGGCGGCGGTGAAGGCGGCGGTCACCGCCTCCAGGCCCGCCAGATCGACGATCAGCGCCGCCTCGGTGCCCTGGTAGCGCACATGCAGCCTGCGGGCGACCGAGAGGCGGGCGAGGTCCGCCCCCTGCTGGCGCAGCGCCGCCTCCGCCTCGGCGGCCAGCCGGCCGGCCAGCGCGTCGAGTTCCGCCATCGCGCCCGCCACCAGCGGCCGCTCCACCGCCTGCTCGCGCATCACCGTCTGGTCGGCCAGCCCCATCCCGTACGCCGAGAGCACGCCGGCATAGGGGTGGATGAACACCGTGGTCATGCCCAACTCGTCGGCCACCAGGCAGGCATGCTGCCCGCCGGCGCCGCCGAAGCAGGCCAGCGCGAAGCCGGTGGCGTCGTGGCCCTTCTGCACCGACACCTGCTTGATCGCATTGGCCATGTTGGCCACCGCGATGCGCAGGAACCCCTCGGCGAGGTCGCGCGGGTCCCGCGCCTGGCCGGTCGCGGCCGCCACCTCGGCGGCCAGGGCCGCGAACTTCTCCGCCACCACCGCGCCATCCAGCCGCTCGTCGCCGCCCGGCCCGAAGATCGCCGGGAAATGCGCCGGCTGGATCTTGCCCACCTGCACGTTGGCGTCGGTCACCGTCAGCGGCCCACCGCGCCGGTAGCAGGCCGGGCCGGGGTTGGCGCCGGCGCTGTCCGGCCCCACCCGCAGCCGGGCGGAGTCGAAATGCAGGATGGAGCCGCCGCCCGCCGCCACGGTGTTGATCGCCATCATCGGCGCGCGCATGCGCACCCCCGCCACAGCCGTCTCGAACGCCCGTTCGAACGCGCCGTCGTACAGCGCCACGTCCGTCGAGGTGCCGCCCATGTCGAAGCCGATGATCCGCCCGATGCCGGCCATCGCGGCGGTGCGCGCCGCCCCCACGATGCCGCCGGCCGGGCCGGACAGGATGGCGTCCTTGCCCTGGAAATGCCGCGCCTCGGCCAGCCCGCCATTGGACTGCATGAAATACAGCCGCACCCCCTCCAGCTCGGCGGCCACCTGGTCCACGTAGCGGCGCAGGATCGGCGAGAGATAGGCGTCCACCACCGTGGTGTCGCCGCGCGGCACCAGGCGCAGCAGCGGGCTGACCTCGTGGCTGGTCGACACCTGGGCGAAGCCGGCCGCGCGCGCCAGCTCGGCCAGCCGGACCTCGTGGGCGGGGTATTTCCAGGCATGCATCCGCACGATCGCCACCGCCGCGATGCCGCGCGCGCGGGCGGCGGCGAAGGCGGCGCGGGCGGCCGGCTCGTCCAGCGGTTCGATCTCGGCGCCCCGCACGTCCACCCGGCCGCCGATTTCCACCACCTCCTCGTACAGCAGGCTGGGCAGGGTGATCGCCAGGTCGAACAGCCGCGGCCGCGCCTGGTTGCCGATGCGCAGCGCGTCGGCGAAGCCGTGGTTGACCACCAGCAGGGTGCGCTCGCCCTTGCGCTCCAGCAGCGCGTTGGTGGCCACCGTGGTGCCCATCTTGACGCATTCCACCGTGCCGGGCGGGATCGGCGCGTCCAGCGCCAGCCCCAGCACCGTCCTGATGCCGGCGATCGCGGCGTCGCGGTAGCGGCCGGGGTTCTCGCTCAGCAGCTTGTGGGTGGACAGCCGGCCCTGCGGATCGCGCGCCACGATGTCGGTGAAGGTGCCGCCGCGGTCGATCCAGAACTGCCAGGCCGCCATCGTCGATCCTTTTCCGGGGGAATGCCACGCGCGGCCGGAGAATGATGGCGGGGGGGCGGCGGGGCAAGCATGCGTTTGCCTTCATGTGTCGCTTTCCGACGCCCGCGCATCGTGTTTTGGTGTTGGCGACCCCCACATGATACAGGCAGGCGGAGTCTGGGACCGGGACAGCGGATGGTGTGGGGCAAGATCATCGGCGGCATGGCGGGTTTCGCCATGGGCGGGCCGTTCGGCGCGGTCGTGGGCGCCGCCCTCGGCCATGCGGCCGAGAATGGCGGGTTCGGGCAGTTCCCCAACATGCAGTTCGGCATGCCGGGCTTCGGGCCGGTGCGCGCGGCCGCCATGCTGGGCGGGCGGCAGCAGCTGTTCTCGGTCGGCGTGGTGGTGCTGTCGGCCAAGCTGGCCAAGTGCGATGGCCCGGTAAACCGGCAGGAAATCGACAGTTTTAAGCGCAATTTCCGGGTTCCAGCCGAGGCAGCGCGCGATATTGGCCGGCTTTTCGACCAGGCACGCGACAGTACCGAGGGGTTCGAGGGCCTGGCCCGGCAGATGGGCGAGGCCTTCGCCGACAACCGCCTGGTGCTGGAGGACGTGCTGGCCGCGCTGTTCACCATCGCGCGCGCCGACCGGCCGGTGAACGGGCGGGAGACGGATTTCCTGCAACGGGTCTGGCACGGCTTCGGCCTCGGCCAGGAGTCCTGGGCCCGCGCCAGCGGCGCCGCCCCCCGCCGCCCGCATGACGATGGCGGCGAGGACCCCTATGCCGTGCTCGGCGTGGCCAGGGACGCCACGCCCGAGGTGCTGCGCGCCACCTGGAAGACGCTTATGCGCGAGAACCACCCCGACAGCCTGGCCAGCCGCGGCGTGCCGCCGGAGTTCATCAAGCGGGCCGGCGACAAGGTGGCGCGCATCAACGCCGCCTGGGACATCATCAAGCGCGAGCGCGGGCTGTGAGCCCGGCGGCGCGCACGGTCGACATGATCGTGCTGCACACCCGCTTCGGCGCCGAGGCGGCCACCCGCGCGGCGCTGGCGGCGCCGGGCGGGGGGTTCTCGGCGCACTACCTGGTCGGCGGCGACGGCACGATCTGGCAGCTGGCCGAGGAGGAGGTGCCCGCCCGCCACGCCGGCCCCGCCTTCTGGCGCGGCCACACGGCGCTGGACGACCGCGCCATCGGCATCGCCCTGGCCCATGCCGGGCCGGAGCGCGCCGGGGTGGAATACCCGGTGATGCAGCTGGCCTCGGCCTGCGACCTGTGCCTGCACATCCTCTCCCGGCACCCCGTCCCCGCCCGCAACATCGTCGGCCATGCCGACATCGCGCCCGACCGCGCCAGCGACCCCGGCGAGGGCTTCGACTGGGAGGGGCTGGCGCGCAACGGCGTCGGCCTGTGGCCGGCGGGCGCGCCGGACCTCGGCACCGGGGCCGCGGTGCGCGATGCCGCGAGCCTGCGCGACGTGCGCGCGGCCCTGGCGGCGATCGGCTACCGGGTGGCGCCGGACGGCGCGCTGGACCCGGCGCTGTCGGCGGTGCTGCGCGCCTTCCAGCGGCACTGGCGGCCGGAGGCGGTGACCGGCCAGGCCGATGCCGGCACCCTGGCCCGGCTGCTGGCCGTCGCCCGGCTCTGCGGTTGACGCCAGCCGCCCGAGGGCGCATCTGAGCGCCGCCAGACGGCCGGACGGCCGCTGCCGGGGGCAACCCCGGTGGAGGAAAGTCCGGGCTCCACGGAAATACGGTGCCGGCTAACGGCCGGCGGGGGCGACCCCAGGGAAAGTGCCACAGAAAACAAACCTCCCGCGCAAGGGTTCGTCCCCCGCGGGCAAGGGCGAAACGGTGCGGTAAGAGCGCACCGCGCCCCTGGCGACAGGGGCGGCAGGGTAAACCCCACCGGGAGCAAGACCGAATAGGGGCGGCCGGCGTGGCGCAACCTTGGCAACAAGGCGGCGCTGACGCAGGGGCATTTCCGCCCCGTCGCCCGGGTTGGTCGCGCGAGGCGCGCAGCAATGCGCGTCCCAGAGGAATGGCCGTCCCGCACCCCTTCGGGGGGGCGGACAGAACCCGGCTTACAGGCCGTCTGGCACCCATTCCCCCGGCTTGGCCGCGCCTTGGCGGGGCTCGGCGAAACGATAAAAGATCGGTATAGTTATGCGATATAACAACGCCCGAGCCATGTCGCGGCCGATTTTATCCACAGGCGGCTCTAAGCTTTAAAATCGGTAAGTTGTCCCCTGTCATCCACAGGTTTATCCAGAGGTCGGCGCCATGATCCTAACGCCTTGACACACAGGAGCAATCTGGCCTCACGGACCACATATCCCTTTACCGCCCAATCTGTCCCATGGTATCCCATGTCTTCCCACGGATGACATGCCGGACACCGGCCCGTCATCCAGCGGGCGACGACGGACAGGCGGCGGCAGCGGCTCCATCGCCCGATCCGGCCGACAGCAAGCCGTGTCGCGAGGCAGGCGGAACCAGCAGCGAAGGGCGGACCGGTCCGGATGACCCAGTTCCTGGGCAACTCCACGAACAAGATCGACGCCAAGGGCCGTGTATCGGTTCCGGCGACGTTTCGTGGCGCCCTGCGCAACGCCAAGGGCGAACCGGCCTTCATCCTGCGCCCGTCGGACCTGCATCCCTGCATCGAGGGCTGGCCGCGCGCCACCATCGACGCCATGGCACCGCCGGTCGATGCGATCGACCCCTATGACGAGGAGCAGGCCGACCGCAGCCTGCTGTGGTACGGCACCGCCGTGGAGCCGCCGATGGATACCGAGGGGCGCATCATCATCCCCGCCCACCTGGCCGCGATGGCCGGCATCGCCGGCGAGGTGATGTTCATCGGCGCCGGCCGCAGCTTCCAGATCTGGTCGCCCGCCGCCGGCGCGGCGCGGCTGGCCGAGGTGGCCGAGCGCATGCGCGCGCGGCGCAAGGTGCCGGCGTGAACGCCCCCGAAACCATGGGTCACGTGCCGGTGCTGCTGGCCGAGGTGCTGCACGCGCTGGCCCCGCGCGACGGCGGCGTGTATCTCGACGGCACCTTCGGCGGCGGCGGCTATGCGGCGGCGATCCTGGCGGCGGCCGCCTGCACGCTGTACGCCATCGACCGCGACCCCGACGCGATCGCCCGCGGCGCCACGCTCGCAGCGCGCTTCCCCGGCCGGCTGCACCTGCTGCACGGCAGCTTCGGCGACATGCTGGAGCTGCTGTCCGGCGCCGGAGTGCGGGCGCTGGACGGGGTGGTGCTGGACCTGGGCGTGTCGTCGTTCCAGATCGACGATCCGGCGCGCGGCTTCTCGTTCCGCGCCGACGGGCCGCTGGACATGCGCATGGACCGCGCCGGGCCGACCGCGGCCGACCTGGTCAACACCTTGCCGGAGGCCGAATTGGCCGACACGCTGTACGAGCTGGGTGAGGAGCGCGCCTCCCGCCGGGTGGCGCGCGCCATCGTGGCGGCGCGGGCGGAGGCGCCGATCACCACCACCGGGCGGCTCGCCTCGATCATCCGCGGCGTGCTGCCGCCCGACAAATCCGGCCACCACCCGGCCACCCGCAGCTTCCAGGCGCTGCGCATCCGGGTGAACGACGAGCTGGGGCAGATCGTCCGCGCGCTGAAGCAGGCGGCCGGGCTGCTGGCGCCCGGCGGGCGGCTGGTGGTGGTGAGCTTCCATTCGCTGGAAGACCGCATCGTCAAGCGCTTCATGGCCGAGGCCACGGGGCGCATCCCGGCACCATCCCGCCACGATCCCGCCGGCTTGGTGCCACGCGGGGCGGCCAGTTTCCGGCTGCTGACGACCAACGCGGTGCGCCCGGGTTCGGCGGAGACCGCCGCCAACCCGCGCGCGCGCAGCGGCCGGCTGCGCGCCATGCAGCGCGTGGCGAACGAACCGACCGCGCAGGCAGGAGAGGCCGCATGATCCGCCCGATCACCTTTATCTGCGCCCTGCTGTTCGCGGTGTCCGGCCTGTATCTGTACCAGTCCAAGCACCGCTCGCAGATGGTGGACCGGCAGATCGCCAGCACGATGAAGGCGGTGGACGAGGCGCGCAACCATGCGGTGCTGCTGCGCGCCGAATACGCCCTGCTGAACGATCCGGACCGGCTGCAGGAGCTGGCCGGCCAGTACCTGTCGCTGCGCCCGACCGCGCCGACGCAGTTCGTCGCCATGGCCGACCTCGGCCGCCGCCTGCCGCCGGTGGGCGCGCCGCCGACCGTGCCGCCGCCGGTGGAGCCGGACGCCCCCACCGCCACCGCGCCCACCGCCACCGCGCCCACCGGGACCGCGCCAAAGCCGGCGCCCGCCACGCCGGGCGCGGCGCTGGTGGCCAGCGCCGCGCCGAAGCCGGCCCCGACCCCGGCGGCCGTCGTCGCATCCATCCGTCCGGCGGCGCCGCCGCGTCCGGCCGTGCAGATGGCGCCGGTTCCGGTTGGGCCGGTGCAGACGGTGTCGATGATCCGGCCGCTGCCGCGCCGCCCGGCCGCCAGCCCCGCGCCGACGCCGCTGCATCCGCAGCCGCTGCATCCGGTGGTGGCCGCCCGCCCGGCCGAGCAGGTGCCCTATCCGGCGCGGCCCTATGCGCCGCGCCCCGAGCCCGCCCGAATCGAACAGGCCCGGGCGACGCCCGCCTGGCGCATGCCGACCAGCAATGAGGCGCCGCCGACCACCACCGCCGAGGCGATCCGCCGCATCACGCGCGGCGCGCCGGTCGATCCGTCGGTGCCGGTGGTGGCCTCGGCGCTGGGCATGGCGCGCGCGATGATGGTCGCGCCCACCGCCATCTCCCCCGCCTCGGCCGCCACCTTCACCCGCCCAGAGGGGGGAAGATGAGCGGCCGCGACGACCAGCGGGAGGGCCATCCGCACGACATGGCGGCGCCCTCGCCGTCCAGCGTCGCGCATCGTTTCGGCGCCCCGGCCGCCGCCGGGGTGCCGCGCATGGAGCATGTGCAGGTCACCGCCCCGGACCTCGCGCGCCGGGCGGCGATGGAGCGCACGCGCGGGCGGCTGGTGATCGCCGCCGCCGGCTTCGCCGTGCTGTTCCTGGCCGTGGTGGGCAAGCTGGCGGATGCCACCATCATCGACCCGCAGCTGCCGCGCCCGGTGGCGCAGATGCGCCGGCCGGAGCCGCCGCCGCCGCTGCCGCCGGATGGCGCGATCCAGTCCGCCGCCGCCGCCGCGTCGCATGATTTCGGCACCCGGGTGGAGCGGGCGGCGATCCTGGACCGCAACGGCGAGATCATGGCGATCTCGCTGCCCACCGCGGCATTGTTCGCCAACCCGCGCGAGATGATCGACCCGGCCGACGCGGCCAGGAAGCTGGCCACCGCGGTGCCGCGCCTGAACGAGAAGATGATGGCCAGGCGGCTGGCCACCGACAAGCAGTTCGTCTACCTGGCCCGCCACCTCAGCCCGCGCGAGCAGCTCACCATCAACACGCTGGGCATTCCGGGCGTGTATTTCGAGAAGACCGAGCGGCGGCGCTATCCGCTGGGCCGCGTCGCGGCGCAGGTGCTGGGCGGCGTGGACGTGGACGGCAAGGGGGTCGCCGGGGTCGAGCGCTTCTTCGACCAGCGGCTGCGCGACGAGCCCGACCCGCTGCGCCTGTCGATCGACGTGCGGGTGCAGGCGGTGGTGCGCGACGAGCTGGACCAGGCGATGGTGGAGTTCAACGCCATTGGCGCCACCGGCATCGTGATGGACGTGCGCACCGGCGAGGTGCTGGCGATGGTCAGCCTGCCGGACTACGACGCCAACGACGTGGGCCATGCCACCGCGGACCAGCGGTTCAACCGCGCCGTCACCGGCATGTACGAGCCGGGCAGCACGTTCAAGCTGCAAACCGCCTCGATGGCGCTGGATTCCGGCGCGGCGCAGCTTTGGTACCAGTACGATGCCGCCGACGTGATCCATATCGGCCGCTTCACCATCACCGATTTCGAGGGCAAGCACCGCTGGCTGTACTTCCCCGAGGTGCTCGCCTACTCCTCCAACCTCGGCGCCGCACGCATGGCGCTGAGCGTGGGGGCGGAGAAGCAGCGCGAGTGGCTGCGCCGGATGGGCATGTTCGGCCGCCTGGGCATCGAACTGCCGGAGGCCGGCATGCCGATCGTGCAGCCGGCGTCGCGGTGGAAAGAGGTGGTGACGATGACGGTGGGCTTCGGCCACGGCATCGCCGTCTCGCCGCTGCATGTGGTGCGCGGCACCGCGGCGGTGGCCAATGGCGGCATCCTGCTGCGCCCGACCATCCTGGCCCGCCCGCCCGACGCGCCGCCGCCGAAGGGCGAGCGGGTGATGCAGCAATCCACCTCGGACATCATGCGCAAGATGATGCGCCTGGTGGTTACCGACGGCTACGGCAAGACCGCCGAGGTGCCGGGCTATTTCGTCGGCGGCAAGACCGGCACCGCCGAGAAGGTTGGCGGCAAGGGCGGCTATCGCAAGCACACCAACGTGGCGGCCTTCATGAGCGTGTTCCCGATGAACGCGCCGCGCTACGCGGTCTATATGATGCTGGACGAACCGAAGGCGAACGCTTCCACCCACGGCTACGCCACCGCCGGCTGGGTGGCGGCACCGGCCGCCGGGCGGGTGATCGCGCGGATCGGGCCGATGCTGGGGCTGCTGCCGGCCACCGACGACGCGGCGGCGATCCAGGCCACGCTGGCGGTGCCGCTGCAGCCGGGCAAGCCGCCGGGCGCCCACCAGCCGCCGCTGCTGATCGGCGAGCCGAGCCGGCCGGTGCCCCGTCCGCCTACCCATGTGGCCCCGCCGGCCCGCGACGCCGCCCGCGCCCCCGGCCGGATGCCGGCCCGCCTGCCGGTGATGGCGCCGCCGCCGCGCGATGCGCGGCACGAGGCGATGCTCGCCCCCGGTCCCGCCCCTGTTTCGGGGAGGCAGACCGTTGCAGTTCGCTGATATCGTCCGGCGCATGCCCGACCTCGTCGCGCTGCCGCCCGCCCTGGCGGAAGGCTGGGAGGCGGCGGCGGCCGACGGGATCGAGGTGCTGGGCATCACCGCCGACAGCCGGCAGGTGCGCCACGGCATGATCTTCGTCGCCGTGCCAGGCCGCAGCCATGACGGGCGGCGCTATATCGGCGAGGCGGTGGCGCGCGGCGCCTCAATCGTGCTGGCGCCGCTCGGCACCTCCTGGCCGATCGGCACGCGGCGGCGGCCGATGATCGAGGATGTGGAGCCGCGCCGGCGGCTGGCGCGCATCGCCGCCCTGATGGCCGGCGCGCAGCCGATCGTGATCGCCGCGGTCACCGGCACCAACGGCAAGACCAGCACGGTGGAGTTCCTGCGCCAGCTCTGGGCCGCCGCCGGGCACAACGCGGCCAGCCTGGGCACGCTGGGGGTGATCGCGCCCGACGCCGACCGCCGTGGTCTGCCGGCCGCCGCCTCCGGGCTGACCACCGCCGACCCGGTGACCCTGGCGCAGGGCATGGCCGGGCTGGCGCGCGGCGGAGTGACGCGGGCGGCCATCGAGGCGTCGTCGCACGGGCTGGACCAGTTCCGGCTGGACGGCATGCGGCTGACCGCCGGCGCCTTCACCAACCTGACGCGCGACCATCTGGACTATCACGGCTCGCTGGAGGCGTATCGCGAGGCCAAGATGCGGCTGTTCCAGCAGATGCTGCCGGCGCGCGCGCCCGTGGTGGCCAGCACGGCGCTGGACGCGGACAGCATGGCGACGTTGCGCCACATCGCCGCGCGCCGCCGCTTCGCGCTGCAACTGGTCGGCGAGGGCGGCGAGGCGATCGACCTGCTGCGCGCCATTCCGCGGCCGGACGGGCAGATCCTGGAGCTATCGGTGGACGGGGTGCGGCGCGAGGTGGCGCTGCGCCTGCCCGGCCGGTTCCAGGCCGACAACGCGCTGGTCGCCGCCGCCCTGGCGCGGGTGACCGGGGCGGAGGCGGCGCTGGACCTGCTGCCCGGCCTGGCGGGGGTGCGCGGGCGGATGGAGCTGGCGGCGCGGCTGCCCAACGGCGCGGCCGTCTATGTTGATTTCGCCCATACGCCGGACGCCCTGGCACGGCTGCTGGCGGCGCTGCGGCCGCACACGGCGGGGCGGCTGCATGTGGTGTTCGGCGCCGGCGGCGACCGCGATCGCGGCAAGCGGCCGCTGATGGGCGCCGCCGCCGCCGCGGGCGCCGACCAGGTGACGGTGACCGACGACAATCCGCGCGGCGAGGATCCGGCGGTGATCCGCGCCGCCGTGCTGGCCGCCTGCCCCGGCGCACGCGAGATCGGCGACCGCGCGCGGGCGATCGCGGCCGCGCTGGGCGAGCTCGGCCCCGGCGACGTGCTGGCGGTGGCCGGCAAGGGGCATGAGCAGGGCCAGACCATCGGCACCGAGACGCTGCCGTTCGACGACGTGGCCGTGGTGCGCGCCCTGGTGGGCGCATGAGCGCGCTGTGGTCCCCGCAGGCACTGCTGGCGGCCACCGGCGGGCTGCTGCGGGCGCCGTTCGCGGCCACCGGCGTGTCGATCGACACGCGCACCCTGCGGCCGGGCGACCTGTTCGTGGCGCTGCTGGGCGAGCATGGCGACGGCCACGCGCATGTCGCCGCCGCGCTGGCCAAGGGGGCGGCGGGGGCGATGGTGCATCGCCTGCCCGAGGGCGTGGCCGACGACGCCAAGCTGCTGCAGGTGGCCGATACGCTGGAGGGGCTGCGCGCGCTGGCCGCCTTCGCGCGGGCCCGCTTCGCCGGGCGGCTGGTGGCGGTGACCGGCAGTGTCGGCAAGACCACCACCAAGGAGATGCTGCGCCGTATCTGCACCGCGCACGGCAAGACCTGGGCGGCCGAGGCGTCGCACAACAACCAGTGGGGCCTGCCGCTGACGCTGGCGCGGCTGCCTGCGCACGCGGCGTTCTGCATCGCAGAGATCGGCATGAACCATGCCGGCGAGACGGCGCCGCTGGCCGCCCTCGCCCGGCCGCACGTGGCGGTGATCACCGCGATCGCGCCCGCCCATGTCGGCAACCTGGGCAGCATCGAGGCGATCGCCGACGAGAAGGCGATGGTCCTGACCGGGCTGGAGCGCGAGGGCGTGGCGGTGCTGCCGGCCGACACGCCGCTGCTGGACCGCCTGTTCGCCCGCGTCGGCGACGCCAGGGTGATCCTGTTCGGCGAGGCCGCCACCGCCACCGTGCGCCTGCTGGCGGCGCAGGCCGATGCCGAGGGGACGGACATCGCCGCCCGCGTCGATGGCCAGGAGGTGGCGCTGCGCATCGCCGCTCCCGGCCGGCACATGGCGATGAACGCCCTGGCCGCCCTGGCGGCCGCGCATGCGCTGGGCCTGCCGGCCGAGAGCGCCGCCGCGGTGCTGGCCGGATTCGCGCCCGGGGCCGGGCGCGGCGCGCGGCGGACGGTCCCGCTGGCCGGCGGCACGGCGCTTCTGCTGGACGAAAGCTACAACGCCTCGCCGGTGGCGGTGCGCGCGGCGCTGCGGGTGCTGGCGCTGCCGCCGGCCACGCGCCGCGTGGTGGTGCTGGGCGACATGCTGGAACTGGGCGCGCACGGGCCGGCCGAGCATGCCGCCCTGGCGCCGGATGTGGCCGCCGTGGCCGACCTGCTGTTCACCTGCGGCCCCCTCATGCGCGGGCTGTTCGAGGCCGTACCGGCCGCCCTGCGCGGCGCCCATGCCGCCGATTCGCAGGCGCTGGCGCCGCTGGTGGCCGCCGCCCTGCGCTCCGGCGACGCGGTGCTGGTCAAGGGCAGCCTGGGCAGCCGCATGAAGACCATCGTGCAGGCGATCGAGCCGGCCGAGACCCCGGCGGCGGAGGCGCGCTGATGCTGTTCAACCTCGCCCGTCCGCTGGCCGAACAGCACATGCTGCTGTTCAACCTGTTCCGCTACCTGACCTTCCGCTCGGGCGCGGCCTGTATCACCGCGCTGGTGATCAGCCTGGTGTTCGGCCCGATGCTGATTCGCTGGCTGCGCTCGGTGCAGCGCCAGGGCCAGCCGATCCGCCCGGACGGGCCGGAGCGGCACCTGATCGAGAAGAAGGGCACGCCCACCATGGGCGGGGTGCTGATCCTGTCGGCACTCACCGTCTCCACCCTGCTGTGGGCGGATTTGCGCAACGGCTATGTCTGGGCGGTGCTGTTCCTGACCCTCGGCTACGGCGCGATCGGCTTCGTGGACGACTACATCAAGCTGTCCAAGGCCAGTTTCCGCGGCCTGTCCGGGCGCGGCAAGCTGGTGGTGCAACTGGCACTGGGGCTGGTCGCCGCCTACTGGATCTCCACCCTGACCAAGGGCGCGCTGGGCACCGGGCTGACCGTGCCGGTGTTCAAGGAGGTGCTGATCCCGCTGGGCTTCGCCTTCCCGGTCTTCGGCATGCTGGTGATGCTGGGGGCGTCCAACGCGGTGAACCTGACCGACGGGCTGGACGGGCTGGCGATCGTGCCGACCATCATCGCCGCCGGGGTGTTCGCGCTGATCGCCTACCTGGTGGGCAACCGGGTGTTCGCCGACTACCTGCAGCTGAACGCCGTGCCGGGGACGGGCGAACTGTGCGTGTTCCTCTCGGCGCTGGTCGGCGCCGGGCTGGGCTTCCTGTGGTTCAACGCGCCGCCGGCCGCGGTGTTCATGGGCGACACCGGCAGCCTGGCGCTGGGCGGCGCGCTGGGGGCGGTGGCAGTGGCGGTGAAGCACGAATTCGTGCTGGCCATCGTCGGCGGGCTGTTCGTGGTCGAGACCGTCTCGGTGATCATCCAGGTGTTCTGGTACAAGCGCACCGGCCGGCGGGTGTTCCTGATGGCGCCGCTGCACCATCATTTCGAGAAAAAAGGCTGGTCGGAGCCGACCATCGTCATCCGTTTCTGGATCATCGCCATGATCCTGGCCCTGGTCGGGCTGGCGACGTTGAAGATCCGATGAGCTTCCCCCCCACCTTGTTCGCCGGCCAGCGTTTCGCCGTGGTCGGGCTTGGCCGCATGGGCTTGCCGGCGGCACAGGCGCTGGTGTCGATGGGTGCTGCGGTGGTGGTGTGGGACGACAACGTGGCCGCCCGGCAGGCCGCCGCGGCGGCGGGGCTGGAGGTGCGGGTGCCAGACATGGCCGGGCTGGACGCACTGATACTCTCGCCCGGCATTCCGCACCGCCTGCCGGCCGCCCATCCCCTGGCCACGGCCGCGCTGGCCGCCGGGGTGCCGATCCTCTCGGATGCCGACCTGCTGTTCCGCGCGGTGCGGGCCGCCGGCTCGTGGGCGCGCTTCGCCGGCATCACCGGCACCAACGGCAAGTCCACCACCACGGCGCTGCTGGCGCATATCCTGACGGTGGCAGGGGTGCCGAACGCGGCCGGCGCCAACCTCGGCACCGCCGCCCTGGCGCTGCCGCTGCTGGGCGATGACGGCGTTTATGTTCTGGAAATGTCTTCGTACATGTTGGAGCGAATCGCCGCATTGCGGTTCTGTGCGGCGACAATGCTCAACATTTCCGCCGATCACCTCGATCGTCATGGCAACATGGCCGGCTATGCCGCTGCCAAGCAGGAGATTTTTGCCCGCCAGGAGGCCGGCGACCTGGCGGTGGTGGGCATCGAGGACGAAGCCTCGCGCGCCATGGCGGCGTGGCTGCGCGACCAGAAGGCCACGGTGGTGACCGTCTCCGGCAGCGGCCCGGCCGATATTTTCGCCGATGGCGCGATGCTGCGCGACCGCCAGGGCCTGCTGGCCGACTTGTCCGCCTGCCCCGCCCTGCCCGGCGCGCACAACGCCCAGAATGCCGCCGCCGCCGCCGCCATGGCGCTGCATCTGGGGGTGGACCGCGCCGCCATCGCCGAGGGCATGCGCAGCTACCCCGGCCTGCCGCATCGCCAGGAGCGGGTGGGCGAGGTCGCCGGCGTGGTGTTCATCAACGACAGCAAGGCCACCAACGCCGACTCCACCGCCCGCGCGCTGGGCTGCCACGACCGGCTGATCTGGATCGCCGGCGGCATGGCCAAGGAAGGCGGCATCGAGCCGCTGGCGCCGTATTTCCCCCGTGTGGCCGAGGCGCTGCTGATCGGCCGCGACGCGCCGATGCTGGCGGCGACCCTGGCCGCCCACGGCGTGCCCCACCGCAGCGTCGGCACGCTGGAGGCCGCCACCGCCGCCGCCTGGCAGGACGCCAGGGCCGGGCTAGCCCCGGTGGTGCTGCTGTCGCCGGCCTGCGCCAGTTGGGACCAGTTCACCGGCTACGACCAGCGCGGCGACCGCTTCCGTGCGCTGGTGCAGGCGATCGTCCGGCAGGAGGCGCATTGATGTCGACACTTTCGCGCGCCGATACCTCGCTGCTGGGCCGCTGGTGGTGGACGGTGGACCGCTGGACGCTGGCGGCGATCGGCATGCTGATCGGCTTCGGCTACGTGATGATGCTGGCCGCCAGCCCGGCGGTGGCCGAGCGCATCCATGTGGCGCGCGACAGCTTCATCCTGAAACAGGTGGTGTTCCTGGCGGCGGCCGGCTGCGTGGTGGTGGTGGTCAGCCTGCTGTCGCCCAAGGGCGTGCGGCGGGTGGCGCTGGTCGGCTGCGTGATCGCCCTGCTGCTGACCGCGCTGACGCTGGTGGCCGGCACCGAGATCAAGGGCGCGCGCCGCTGGGTCAGCCTGCCCGGCATGTCGCTGCAGCCCAGCGAGTTCCTCAAGCCCTGCTTCGCCGTGGTGGCGGCCTGGCTGCTGGCCGAGGGGCAGCGCGAGACCACCCGGATGCGGCGCATGGCCTGGCCGGCGCTGGCGGTGGTGATCGCCGGGCTGATCGGCGTGCTGCTGCGCGCCCAGCCGGACATGGGGATGATGGCCGTCATCATGGGCGTGTTCTTCATCCAGCTGTTCCTGAACGGGTTGAACCTGTTCGTGGCCGGCGGGCTGCTGGGGCTGTTCGGCGTGGGTGGCGTCGCCGCCTACTACACCATCAGCCATGTGCGCAGCCGCGTGGACCGCTTCCTGGACCCGAGTTCGGGCGACAACTGGCAGGTGATGCGCGCGCAGGAGGCGTTCGGCGCCGGCGGCCTGCTGGGGCGCGGCCCGGGCGAGGGCCACGTGAAGGACCTGATCCCCGACGCGCATGCCGACTTCATCTTCGCCGTGGCCGGCGAGGAGTTCGGCATGATCATCTGCCTGCTGATCCTGGGGGTGTTCGCCTTCATCGTGCTGCGCGCCCTGCTGCGCCTGCTGCACGAGCGCGACCATTACGTGGTGCTGGCCACCGCCGGGCTGGCCAGCGGCTTCGGGCTGCAGGCCTTCGTCAACATGGCCTCCACCCTGCGGCTGATCCCCACCAAGGGCATGACGCTGCCGTTCATCTCCTATGGCGGCTCCTCGGCGCTGGCGGTGGCGGTGGGCATCGGCATGCTGCTGGCGCTGACCCGGCGCCGGCACAACGGGGATTTGCTGTGAGCGCGCCCGTGGTCATTGCCCCTGTCGTCATCGCCGCCGGCGGCACCGGCGGGCATTTCTTCCCCGCCGAGGCGCTCGCCGCCGAGTTGCTGCGGCGCGGCCGGCGGATCGTGCTGATGACCGACGCGCGCTCCGCCGCCGCCATGGACGGTGGCCAGCCCTCGCCCGCCTTCGCGGGACGGGAGCGCTTCGTGATCGCCGGCGCCGGCATCGCCGGGCGCGGTCTGGCGCGGGCCGCCCGGGCGGCGCTGGCGCTCGCCCGCGGCAGCATGCAGGCGCGCGGCATCCTGGCCCGGCTGCGGCCCTCGGTGCTGGTGGGTTTCGGCGGCTACCCCTCGGTGGCGCCGGTGCTGGGCTCGCGCGCGCTGTGGCGCCGCCCCCGCGTGGTGCTGCACGAGCAGAACGCCGTGCTCGGCCGCGCCAACCGGATGCTGAGCCGCCACGCCGACGTGCTGGCGCTGAGCCACACCGCCACCGCCCGGGTGCCGGCCGCCACCGCCACCGCCGTCACCGGCAACCCGGTGCGCGAGGCCGTCGCGGCGCTCGCCGGCCAGGGCTACGCCGCGCCGCAGGGCCATATCCGCCTGCTGGTGCTGGGCGGCTCGCTCGGCGCGCGGGTGTTCAGCGACGTGGTGCCCCCTGCCCTCGCCCGGCTGGCGGTGCCGCTGCGCGCCCGGCTGACCGTGGTGCAGCAATGCCGCGCCGAGGACCTGGAGCGGGTGCGCGCCGCCTATGCCGAGGCCGGCATCTCGGCCGAACTGGCCGCCTTCTTCCCCGATGTCGCCGCCCGGCTGGAGGCCGCGCATCTGGTGATCGCCCGCGCCGGCGCCTCCACGGTGGCGGAACTGGCGGTGGCCGGCCGCCCCTCCATGCTGGTGCCGCTGCCCGGCGCCATCGACGACCACCAGACCGCCAACGCCCGCGCCCTAGCCGAGGCCGGCGGCGCCTGGGTGGTGGCGCAGGCCGGCTGCACGCCCGACACCCTGGCCGAGCTGCTGGCCCGCCTGCTGGCCGACCGCGACGGCCTGGCCGCAGCCGCCCGCGCCGCCGCCGGCTGCGGCCATGCCGGGGCGGCCGCCGCCCTGGCCGATCTCGTCGAATCGCACATCCCGCAGGAGCGCGGCGCATGAGGGCCTTGCCGCTTTCCATCGGCACCATCCACTTCGTCGGCATCGGCGGCATCGGCATGTCCGGCATCGCCGAGGTGCTGCACAACCTCGGCTACTCGGTGCAGGGCAGCGACATCGCCGACTCCGCCAATGTCCGGCGCCTGCGCGACTCCGGCATCGCGGTGGCGGTCGGCCACGACGCGGCCAACCTGGGCGACGCCCAGGTGGTGGTGACCTCCACCGCCGTGAAGGCCGACAACCCCGAGGTGAAGGCCGCCCGCGCCCGCTTCCTGCCGGTGGTGCGCCGCGCCGAGATGCTGGCCGAGCTGATGCGCCTGCGCTGGGCCATCGCGGTCGGCGGCACCCACGGCAAGACCACCACCACCAGCCTGATCGCCGCCGTGCTGGAAGCCGCCCACATGGACCCGACGGTCATCAACGGCGGCATCATCAACGCCTACGGCACCAACACCCGCATGGGCGCCGGCGAGTGGATGGTGGTGGAGGCCGACGAGAGCGACGGCAGCTTCCTGCGCCTGCCCGCCACCATCGCGGTGGTCACCAACATGGACCCCGAGCATCTCGACCACTGGGGCAGCCCGGAGGCGATGCTGGCCGGCTACGACCAGTTCGTGCAGAACGTGCCCTTCTACGGCTTTGCGGTGCTGTGCATCGACCATCCGGCGGTGCAGCAAATGATCCCGCGCCTGTCGGACCGCCGCATCATCACCTACGGCTTCAGCCCGCAGGCCGACGTGCGCGCCGACAAGCTGGTGACCGACCGGCTGGGCGCCACCTTCGAGGTCTCGATCGCCGACCGCGCGCGCGGCCGCACCCGCAAGATGGGGCCGTTCCGCCTGCCCATGCTGGGCCAGCACAACGTGCAGAACGCGCTGGCGGCGGTGGCCATCGCCGCCGAGATGGAGATCGACGACGCCACCCTGCGCAACGCCTTCGCCAATTTCCGGGGCGTCAAGCGCCGCTTCACCAAAACCGGCGAGGCCGGCGGCATTACCGTCATCGACGATTACGGCCACCACCCGGTGGAGATCGCCGCCGTGCTGAAGGCCGCCCGCCAGGCCGGCGCGCGCGACGTGGTGGCGGTGGTGCAGCCGCACCGCTACTCCCGCCTGTCCACCCTGTTCGAGGAGTTCTGCGCCTGCATGAACGACGCCGGCACGGTGATCGTGGCCGACGTGTACGCCGCCGGCGAAACGCCGATCCCGGGCGTGAACCGCGACGCGCTGGTGGAGGGCCTGCGCGCGCGCGGCCACCGCAGCGTGGTGCCGCTGCCCGGCCCCGAGCATCTGGCCGAGATGGTGCACGCCATCGCCCGGTCCGGCGATTTCGTGATCTGCCTGGGCGCCGGCACCATCACCACCTGGGCCGCCGCCCTGCCGGCCCAGCTCGCCGCGCTGCAGGCCGGGCAGAAGCAGCGCGCGGGGGCGGGGCGATGATGGCCGCCGAGCAGCTCCGCCACCTGGCCGACACGCTGCCCCCCCTGCGCGGGCGGATGCAGGCCGACGCGCCGCTGGCCCCCACCACCTGGTTCCGCGTCGGCGGGCCGGCCGAGGTGCTGGTGCGCCCGGCCGATGCCGCCGACCTGTGCGCCTTCCTGGCCGCCCTGCCGCCGGAAATCCCGGTGCTGCCGATCGGCGCCGCCAGCAACCTGATCGTGCGCGACGGCGGCATCCAGGGCGTGGTGGTCCGCCTCGCCCGCGGCTTCAACACCATCGAGGTGGAGGCCGACGGCGTGGTCGCCGGCGCCGCCTGCCTGGACGTGACCGTGGCCGAGCACGCCGCCGCCGCCGGGCTGGCGGGGCTGGAATTCCTGTCCGGCATCCCCGGCACCATTGGCGGCGCGGTGGCGATGAACGCCGGCGCCTATGGCGGCGACATCGCCGGCTGCCTGGACTGGGCCGAGATCGCCACCCGCTCGGGCGAGCTGGTGCGCCTGTCGGCGGCCCGGCTGGCCTTCGCCTATCGCCACGCCGCCCTGCCGCCCGGCGGCATCGTGGTGCGCGCCCGGCTGCGCGCCAGCCGCGGCGAGCCGGCCACCATCGCCGCCCGCATGGCCGGCATCCGCGCCTCCCGCGAGGCCACCCAGCCGGTGCGCGCCCGCACCGGCGGCTCCACCTTCCGCAACCCGCCGGACGCGGCGGGCGGCGGCATGAAGGCGTGGGAGCTGATCGACGCCGCCGGCGGCCGCGGCCTCACCCTGGGCGGCGCGCAGGTCTCGGAGAAGCACTGCAACTTCCTGCTCAACACCGGCACCGCCACCGCCGCCGACCTCGAGCGGCTGGGCGAGGAACTGCGCGCCCGGGTGCGGGCGATGAGCGGCATCACCCTGGAATGGGAAATCCGCCGCGTCGGCACCCCTGGGGAGACGGCACGATGACCCGCGTCGCGGTGCTCTACGGCGGCATGTCGGCCGAGCGCGAGGTGAGCCTGGCCACCGGCCGGCAGGTGATCGTCGCCCTGCGCCAGGCCGGCTACGACGTCGTCCCCATCGAGGTCGGCGACGACCTGCGCGCGGTGATCGCGGCGCTGGACCCGGTGCCGGACGCGGTGTTCAACGCCCTGCACGGTCGCTTCGGCGAGGACGGGGCGATCCAGGGCGTGCTGGACTGGCTGGGCATACCCTATACCCATTCCGGGGTCCGGGCGTCCGCCCTGGCCATGGACAAGCAGGCCGCCCGCGCCATCTTCGCCGCCGCCGGGCTGCCGGTGGCGCGCGGCCGGGTGGTCGATGTCGCCGAGCTGGAACACGCCGACCCGATGCCGCTGCCCTACGTGGTCAAGCCGGTCAACGAGGGTTCCTCGGTCGGCGTGGAGATCCTGCGCGCTGGCGGCAACCGCCGCGCCGAGGTGGCCGCCGGCTGGCGCTTCGGCCCCACCGCCCTGGTGGAGGAATACATCCCCGGCCGCGAACTCACCGTGGGCGTGATGGGCGACCGCGCGCTGGCGGTGACGGACATCACCCCCGACCACGGCGATTTCTACGACTACGAGGCGAAATACGCCGATGGCGGCTCCCGCCACGCCATCCCCGCGCAGATCCACCCCGACACCTATGCGCGGGCGCTGGAGGTGGCGCTGGCCGCCCATCGCGCGCTGGGCTGCCGCGGCGCCAGCCGCTCGGATTTCCGCTACGACGACACCGCCGGCGAGCCGGGCCGGCTGGTGCTGCTGGAAGTGAACACCCAGCCGGGCCTGACCCCCACCTCCCTGCTGCCCGAGCAGGCGGCGCATCTGGGCATGTCCTTCCCCGAGCTGTGCGCCTGGATGGTGGAGCACGCCGCATGCCGCGCGTGAAATCCCCCCGCGCCGCCCAAGGCGGCAACGCGGGCGCCGCCCCTGCCTCGCCGCGCTCGCCGCGCGCGGCACTGGCCGCACCGGCCGCCCCGCGCATGCCGGACCGCCCGGGCCGCTGGAAGCTGCTGCTGCGCCGCCGCCGCAACCTGATGCGCCCGGCCGCCGGGCTGGCAGTGCTGGCGATGCTCGGCATCGGGCTGCTGGGCACCGTGCACGGCCTCGGGCAGGGGCTGAACTTCACCGAGCGGCTGGGCGACCTCACCGGCAGGCTCGGCCTGCGGGTGCGCAATATCGAGGTGGTCGGCCGGCAGAAAACGCCCGAGGCGCTGCTGCGCGCCGCCCTCGGCGTCAGCCCCGGCGACCCGATCCTGACCTTCTCGCTGCGCGGCGCCCGCCAGCGCATCGAGACCATCAACTGGGTGCAGTCCGCCACCGTCGAGCGCCGGCTGCCCGACACCATCGTGGTGCAGCTCACCGAGCGCCGGCCCTTCGCGGTATGGCAGGAGCACGGCAAGTTCGTGCTGATCGACCGCCAGGGCCAGGTGGTGACCGACTCCGACGTCGCCGCCTTCGCCGACCAGCTTCCCCTGGTGGTCGGCGAAGGCGCGCCCGAGGCCGCCGCCACCCTGATCGACGCGCTGGCCACCCAGCCGGACCTGCAAAGCCGGGTGGTGGCCGCCGTGCGGGTCGGCCAGCGGCGCTGGAACCTGCGCATGCGCAACGGCATGGACGTGCTGCTGCCGGAAGGTGCCGAGGTGCCGGCGCTGGCCCGGCTGGCCGAGCTGCAAACCAGCCAGTCGCTGCTGGACCGCCCGCTGCAGGTGGTGGACATGCGCCTGCCGGACCGGCTGGTGCTGCGCCCCTACCCGGAGAAGGCCGCCGACGGCAAGGCCGACCCCGCTCACCCCGCCGCAACACCCCCGAGGAAAACGTGAACGACATGCCGCGACGGCTGCAACCGTCCCTCCTGTCCGCGCCGCCCTCGGAAACCCCCGAGCCGGAGGCGCCGCGGCACTTCCGCCCCCGCCAGTCCGGCCCGTTCGGGGTGCTGGACATCGGCACCAGCAAGATCGCCTGCGTGATCGGCCGCTGCGAGAGCGACCTGTCGCTGCGCGTGCTCGGCTTCGGCTGGCAGAAGGGCAGCGGCGTGCGCAGCGGCGGCATCATGGATATCGAGGCCGCCGAGCGCGCCATCCGCGCCTGCGTCGGCCAGGCCGAGGAGGAAGCCGGCACCCGGCTGGCCAAGGTGGTGGTCAACCTGTCCTGCGGCCTGCCGCGCAGCCAGGTGTTCAACGTGCAATGGCCGGTCGGCGGCCGCGCCGTCGCCGAGGGCGACATCCGCCGCATGCTGCTGGAAAGCCGCAACCGCGCCAGCGCCGAGGGGCGGACCATCATCCACTCGCTGGCGATGGATTACGGCGCCGACGACGCCCAGGGCGTGGTCGATCCGCGCGGCCTACATTGCGAGACGTTGAACGGCCGGGTGCACGTGATTGACGCCGCCACCACGGCGCTGCGCAACCTCGATGCCTGCCTGGCCCGCTGCGACCTGGAGATCGCCGAGCTGGTCTCGGCACCCATGGCCGCCGCCATGGCGACCCTGGTGGAAGACGAGCGGATGCTCGGCGCCACCGTGCTGGACATGGGCGGCGGCACCACCGGCATGGCGGTCTATGCCGCTGGGCACCTGCAATACGTGTCGCAGCTGCCGCTGGGCGGCGCGCACGTCACCAACGACATCGCCCGCGTGCTCTCCACCCCGGTCGCCCATGCCGAGCGGCTGAAAACGCTGCACGGCAGCGCCATCCCGAGCCCGGACGACGAGCGCGAGATGCTGCCGGTGCCGATGGTGGGCGAGGCCGAGCACCAGATCGCCAAGGTGCCGCGCAGCATGGTGGTCAACATCATCAAGCCGCGCCTGGAGGAAACCTTCGAACTGGTGAAGGCGAAGCTGGAGGAGGAGGGCCTCGGCCGCGCCTCCGGCCACCGCGTGGTGCTCACCGGCGGCGCCAGCCAGCTCACCGGCACGCTGGAGATGGCGCAGCGCGTGCTGGGCCGCACCGCGCGGCTCGGCCGCCCGGCGCCGCTGCGCGGCCTGCCCGACAGCGCCTCCGGCCCCGCCTTCGCCACCGCCGTGGGCCTGCTGGCCTGGAGCGCCGGGGCGGGGCGGCCGGCCACCGACATGGATCTCGACTCCGAGCGGCCGGGCGGCTGGTTCCGCCGGGTCGTCAATTTTCTACGCGACCGCGTCTGATGGCGGTGCGAATCGCAGCGCGGCGGCTACAACTGGATTCCCTGGGGAGAATGACCCGATGACACTGAACCTGACCATTCCGCAGCAGATGCACACCGACTTCTCCCCGCGGATCACCGTGATCGGCGTGGGCGGCGGCGGCACCAACGCGGTCGACAACATGATCGCCATGAACCTGATGGGCGTGGAGTTCGTGGTCGCGAACACCGACGCGCAGCAGCTCATGCACTCCAAGGCCGACCGCCGCATCCAGCTTGGCCCGCACCTCACCCAGGGCCTGGGCGCCGGCGCCAAGCCGAATGTCGGCCGCGCCGCCGCCGAGGAGGCCGCCGACGAGCTGGACCGCCACCTGGACGGCGCCCACATGGTGTTCATCACCGCCGGCATGGGCGGCGGCACCGGCACCGGGGCCGCCCCGGTGATCGCCCGCATGGCGCGCGAGCGCAACATCCTCACCGTCGGCGTGGTGACCAAGCCCTTCACCTTCGAAGGCGGCAAGCGCGCCCGCGCCGCCGACGAGGGCATCCTGGAACTGCAGCAATACGTCGATACGCTGATCGTCATCCCCAACCAGAACCTCTTCCGGCTGGCCAATGAGCGCACGGGCTTCAAGGAAGCCTTCAAGATGGCCGACAACGTCCTGTACATGGGCGTGCGCGGCGTGACCGACCTGATGGTCGCGCCCGGCCTGGTCAACCTGGATTTCGCCGACATCCGCGCCGTGATGGCCGAGATGGGCAAGGCGATGATGGGCACCGGCGAGGCCGACGGCGAGAACCGCGCCATCCGCGCCGCCGAGGCCGCCATCAGCAACCCGCTGCTGGAAGACACCTCCATGGCCGGCGCGCGCGGCCTGCTGATCAACATCACCGGCGGCGACGACATGACGCTGTTCGAGGTGGACCAGGCCGCCAACCGCATCCGCGAGGAAGTGGACGAGGACGCCAACATCATCTTCGGCGCCGCCACCGACGACAGCCTGGAAGGCCGCATCCGCGTTTCCGTGGTGGCCACCGGCATCGAAAGCGTGACCCAGCGCAGCGAGGAGCGGCCGCGCCTGGTGGCGGTCGGCGGCGGCGCCGTGCATGCGGTTTCCGCCCAATCGGTGCCGAATCAGGGTGGAAATGGCTCGGAATCGGCGGCTCCGGCGGCCAATCCGGCCTCTTCTGCGCCGCTTTCCGTCGTCGGCGGCGGCACGCAGCAGACCGGCCTGCGCGGCCCCACCGGCATGCCGCCGCGCATGCCGCAGCCGATGCACGCCCAACCCGCGCCGGCCCAGCCCACGCAGGCCCAGCCCACGCAGGCCCAGCCGGTGCAGGCTCAACCGATGCACGCCCAGCCGGTGCAGGCGCGCGCGCCGCAGCAGCATTACCAGCCGCAGCAGCAGCCGGCGCCGCAGCAGCCGGCCCAGTATGCCGCGCCGCATGGCTATGCGCCGCAGCATGGCGGCGAACAACAGGCCGCCGCGCCGCAACAGATGGCGCCGGTGATCGACGACACACCGCTGCCGCGCCGGACGATCCCCGAGCATCTGCGCCAGCCGGTCGGCGGCCAGCCGGCGCGTGCCCGGCCGCCCGCCCGCCCGGCCGGCGGCGGCCTGTTCGCCGAGCCGCCGGCGCCGCAGCCGCAGCGCCGCTCCTCGCTGTTCGGCATCGTCACCGGCGTGTTCCGTGGTGCGCAGCCGGGGGGTGCTCAGCCGGGGGGTGCCCAGCCGGGGGCCACCCAGCAGGGCGGCATGGCGCCGACGGCGGAGCCGTCCTACGCCGCCCCCGTGCATGCCGGCGAGCCCACCCAGGGCTATGCGGCCGAGGCGCCGGCGGTGCAGCCGCAGGCACCGTCCAATGGTGAACGGGAGCTTGACATCCCGACCTTCCTGCGTCGCCAGACCTCGCATCCGAACGGCTCCGACGCGACGCAAAAAATCGTTGATCGTCAATAGGATACACTGAAATACTCAGAAATAAAGCTTGACTGGCCATCCAGGTGGCGGCTGCTTAGTTTCCACCTGGACACGGCTTCCCTACCAGGCCGCGTCGCCTGCCGGACCCTTCCGGCAGGATTATGGAGCGACGACGCGATGGACGGCCTGGCCCACGGTTTCCCTCTGCAAACGATCGCCACCACCCAGCGCACGCTGAAGATGGCGATCGATTGCGTCGGCGTCGGCGTGCATAGCGGCCGCAAGGTCAGCCTGCGGCTGCTGCCGGCCCCGGTGGACAGCGGCATCGTGTTCCGCCGCACCGACCTGCCGGGCGGCCCGGTGGACATCCCCGCCCGCTTCGACCTCGTGTCCGACACCCGCCTGTGCACCGTGCTGGAACTGCCCGGCCGGCCGGAGACGCGCGTCGGCACGGTGGAGCACCTGATGGCCGCGCTGATGGGTTGCGGCATCACCAACGTGGTGGCCGAGCTGGACGGGCCGGAAGTGCCCATCCTGGATGGCTCCGCCGAACCCTTCGTGTTCCTGATCGGCTGCGCCGGCCTGCTGGACCAGGCCGCCGCCGCCCCGGTGATCGAGGTGCTGCGCCCGGTTCGCGTGGCCGCCCCCGATGGCGCCTTCGCCGAACTGCGCCCCGCCCCCCCCGCCGCCGCGGGGCTGGACGCGGCCATGTCGATCGCCTTCGACGCCGTGGCGATCGGCCGGCAGGCGCTGTCCCTGCGGGTGACGGCCGAGTCCTTCGCCAGCGAGCTCGCCCGCGCCCGCACCTTCACCCAGCTGCGCGAGATCGAGGCACTGCGCGCCGCCGGGCTGGCCCGTGGCGGCAGCCTGGACAACGCCGTGGTGGTGGACAACGACCGCGTGCTGAACCCGGCCGGGCTGCGCATGGCCGACGAGTTTGTGCGCCACAAGCTGCTGGACGCGGTCGGCGACCTGGGCCTGGCCGGGGCGGCGCTGCATGCCCGCTTCGTCGCCCACCGCACCGGCCACGCCCTGAACAACCGCCTGCTGCGCGCGCTGTTCGCGGACCGCGCCAACTGGCGCGTGGTCGGCGCCGGCAGCCCGCAGGCCGACCACCTGCCCGCCCCCGGCGGCACCACCGGCCTGCCCGGCTGGCGGGACGCCCATCTGCCGGTGGCCGCCTCCCCGGCCTGAACCAGCCCCCCGAACCACATCCGCGCAGGCATCGGCGCGCCGGGCTTCGCCTGCGGGTCGGGCGTGCTATAACGGCCGCCCTACAGCACATCCGGTGAATGCCTTGCAGATCGTCCGCCGCCTTGCTCCCATGCTGCTGACCGCAGCCCTGATGGCGCCAATGACCCTCGCGCTGGGCGCCTGTTCCACCCTGGCCTCGCTGTCCCCCTGGTCCGGCGACCAGGCGACGCTGGACCCGGCGCAGGACCCTGCCGCGCTGCCGGCCGAGGAACTGTACAACCGCGGCGTCGACTCGATGAACGCCAAGCGATACAGCACCGCCGCCCAGCAATACGACCTGGTCGAGCAGACCTATCCCTATTCCTCCTGGGCGGTCAGCGCCCAGTTGATGCAGGGCTATGCCCAGTATCTGCAGGGCCAGTACACGGTGGCCATTGCCACGCTGGACCGCTTCATCCAGCTGCACCCGGCGCATCGCGACATCGCCTATGCCTATTACCTGCGCGCGCTGTGCTTCTACGAGCAGATCGCCGATATCCGCCGCGACCAGAAGGAAACCCGCGAGGCGATGGGGGCGTTGCAGGAGGTGGTCAACCGCTTCCCCAACAGCGCCTATGCCCGCGACGCCAAGCTGAAGATCGACCTCGCCCGCGACCATCTCGCCGGCAAGGAGATGGAAATCGGTCGCTGGTACCAGTCCCAGCACCTGTATGCCGCCGCGATCGGCCGCTTCCAGCGCGTGGTGGACGACTACCAGACCACCAACCACGTGGCCGAGGCGCTGCACCGGCTGACCGAGATCTACCTGGTGCTGGGCCTGCCCGACCAGGCGCGCAAGACCGCCGCCGTGCTGGGCTACAACTACCCCGGCAGCCAGTGGTACCTCGACAGCTACCGCGCCCTGATGGCCGACGGGCAGGTGAAGGACCCGGGCGGCCTGCCGGTGCCGAACGACCAGCCGGGCTTCCTGTCGCGCGCCTGGCACTCGGTGTTCTGACGGGCGCCGGGGCAGCGGGCCGCACGCCATGCTCACCGCGCTGTCGATCCGCGATGTGGTGCTGATCGAGCGGCTGGACCTGACCTTCGGGCCGGGCCTGACGGTGCTGACCGGCGAGACCGGCGCCGGCAAGTCCATCCTGCTGGACAGCCTGGGCCTGGCGATGGGCGCCCGCGCCGAGGCCGGGCTGGTGCGCGCCGGCGCCGAGCAGGCCAGCGTCGCCGCCCTGTTCGCCCCGCCGGCCGGCCACCCGATCTATGACCTGCTGGCCGAACAGGGGATCGACGCCGAGGACGAGGTGGTGCTGCGCCGCGTGCTCGGCCGCGACGGCCGCTCCCGCGCCTTCGCCAACGACCAGCCGGTCGGCGCCGCCCTGCTGAAGCGCGCGGCGGCGCTGCTGGTGGAGGTGCAGGGCCAGCACGACCAGATGGGGCTGGCCGACCCGGCCGGCCATGCCGCGCTGCTGGACGCATTCGGCGTGCCCCCGGCGCTGCGGGCCGAGGCCGCCACCCGCCACCGCGCCTGGCGCGACTCGGTCACCGCCCTGGCCGCCGCCCGCGCCGCCATCGAGGCGGCACAGCGCGACGAGGAGTGGCTGCGCCATGCGGTGGACGAACTCGCCCGCCTCGCCCCCGAACCCGGCGAGGAAGACCGGCTCGCCGCCGATCGCCAGCGCCTGCAACAGGGCGAGCGCCGCGCCGAGGCGATCGCCGCCGCGCTGTCCGAGCTGAACCCCGGCGCCGCCGGCCGCGGCCCCTCGCGCAACGCCGGCCCCGCCGCCGCCCTGCGCGCCGCCTCCCGCGCCTTGCAGCGCCTGTCGCCCGCCAACACCACCGACCCCGAGGCGCAGCCGGCCATGGCCGCGCTGGACCGTGCCGAGGAAGCCCTGTCGGAAGCGGAGAACCTGCTCGCCCGGCTGGCCGAGAGCGCGGAAGCCGATCCGCGCCTGCTGGAACAGGCCGAGGAGCGGCTGTTCGCCCTGCGCGCCGCCGCCCGCAAGCACGGCGTGGCGGTGACCGAATTGCCCACGCTGCTGGCCGACCTGCGCACCCGCCTCGCGGCGCTGGAAACCGGCTCGGCCGAAGTGGACGCGCTGGAGCGCGCCGCCGCCGCCACCCGCACCGCCTTCGCCGAGTTGTGCGCCCGCCTGTCCGCCGCCCGGCGCGAGGCGGCGGCGCGGCTGGACCGGGCGGTGGCGCGCGAGTTGCCGCCGCTGCGGCTGGAACGCGCCCGCTTCGTCACCGACATCGCGGCGCTCGATGAAGCCGCCTGGGGGGCCGCCGGCGCGGATGCCGTGCGCTTCCTGATCGCCACCAACCCCGGCCAGACGCCCGGCCCACTGGCCAAGGTCGCCTCCGGCGGCGAGCTGTCGCGGCTGATGCTGGCGCTGAAGGTGGTGCTGGCCGGCGGTTCGCCCATCCCCACCCTGGTGTTCGACGAGGTGGACAGCGGCATCGGCGGCGCCACCGCGGCGGCCGTGGGCGAACGCCTGGCGCGGGTGGCCGAGCGCGTGCAGGTGCTGCTGGTGACCCACTCCCCCCAGGTGGCCGCCCGGGGGGCCGCGCATCTGCGCGTGCTGAAGCAGACCGCCAAGGGCCGGGCGGAGACCCATGTGCAACCCCTGGCCGGCTCCGAGCGCCGCGAGGAGATCGCCCGCATGCTGGCCGGCGAAACCGTCACCGAAGCCGCCCGCGCCGCCGCCGACAGCCTGCTGGCGGTGCCGTGACCCCAGCCGACCGGCTCACCGAGGCCGAGGCCGCCGCCGAACTCGCCCGGCTGGCGGCCGAGATCGCCCGCCACGACCGGCTGTACCACGAGCAGGACACGCCGGGGATCAGCGACGCCGAATACGACGCGCTGCGCCGGCGCAACGACGCCATCGAGGCCCGCTTCCCCGCCCTGGTGCGCGCCGACTCGCCCTCGCGCCGGGTCGGCGCCCAGCCGGCCAGCGGCTTCGCCAAGCTGCGGCACCGCGTGCCGATGCTGTCGCTGGACAATGCCTTCGCGCCGGAGGATTTCGCCGAGTTCTGCCGCCGCGCCCGCCGCTTCCTGAACCTGAAGGACGAGCCTCTGGCCTTCGTGGCCGAGCCGAAGATCGACGGGCTGTCGATCTCGCTGACCTACGAGAACGGCGAATTCCAGCGCGGCGCCACCCGCGGCGACGGGCTGGAGGGCGAGGATGTCACCGCCAACCTGCGCACCATCGCCGCCGTGCCGAAGCGCCTGGCCGGCGCCGCGCCCGCGCTGATCGAGATCCGCGGCGAGGTGTTCATGAGCAAGACGGACTTCCTGGCGCTGAACGCGGCCCAGCAGGCGGCCGGCCAGAAGCTGTTCGCCAACCCGCGCAACGCGGCCGCCGGCAGCCTGCGCCAGCTCGACCCCGCCATCACCGCCGCCCGCCCGCTGTCGCTGTTCGCCTATGCCATGGGCGAGGCCAGCGCGCCGGTCGCCGCCACCCATTGGGAGTGGCTGGAACGGCTGGCCGGCTGGGGCTTCACGGTCAACCCGCTGTCCCGCCGGCTGTCCGGCGAGGCCGAGGCCGCCGGCTTCCAGGCCGAGATCGGCGCCGCCCGCGCCGGCCTGCCGTATGACATCGACGGCGTGGTGTACAAGATCGACGACCTCGCGCTGCAATCGCGCCTCGGTTTCGTCGGCCGCGCGCCGCGCTGGGCGATCGCCTGGAAATTCCCCGCCGAGCAGGCCACCACCCTGCTGCTGGACATCGCCATCCAGGTCGGCCGCACCGGGGCGCTGACGCCGGTGGCGCAGTTGCAGCCGGTGAATGTGGGCGGCGTGCTGGTCACCCGCGCCACCCTGCACAACGCCGACGAGATCGCCCGGCTGGACGTGCGCATCGGCGACACCGTGCTGTTGCAGCGCGCCGGCGACGTGATCCCGCAGATCGTCGCGGTCGATCGGTCCCGCCGGCCCGAGGGGGCCGCGCCCTATGCCTTCCCCGACCATTGCCCGGTCTGCGGCAGCCTGGCCGCCCGCGCGCCGGGCGAGGTGGTGCTGCGCTGCACCGGCGGCCTGACCTGCCCCGCCCAGACGGAGGAGCGGCTGATCCATTTCGTCTCGCGCGGCGCCTTCGACATCGAGGGGCTGGGCGAGAAGACCATCCGCGAGTTCCACGCCGAGGGGCTCGCCACGACGGAGGGCGAGACGTTCCACCTGCGCGGCCCGGCCGACATCTTCCGCCTGCCGGCGCATGAGGCGGCGATCGCCGTGCGCGAGGGCTGGGGCGCGCTGTCGGCGGCCAACCTGACGCGCGCCATCCGCGCCCGCCAGCGCATTCCGCTCGCCCGCTTCATCTACGCGCTCGGCATCCGCCGCATCGGCGAGGCCAACGCCAAGCTGCTGGCCCGCCACTACGCCAGCTTCGCCAACTGGCGCGCCCAGATGCTGGCGGCGGTGCAGATCGGCTCGGAGGCGCGCAGCGACCTGGGCAACATTCTGGGCATCGGCCCGGCCATCGCCGAGGAACTGGCGGAATTCTTCGCCGAGCCGCGCAACGTGGCGACGCTGGACGAGCTGGCCGCCCTGCTGCAGATCGAGGACGCCGAGGCGCCGGCCGCCGCCGCCGGGGCGCTGGCCGGCAAGGTGGTGGTGTTCACCGGCACGCTGCAGACCATGGCCCGGCCGGAAGCCAAGGCGCTGGCCGAGAAGCTCGGCGCCCGGGTCACCGAAACGGTGTCGCGCAAGACCGACCTGGTGGTGCTGGGCGCCGACGCCGGCTCCAAGGCCCGCCGCGCGGCGGAATTGGGTGTAAGGACGGTTACCGAGCAGGAATGGCGTGACCTCGCGGGGCTTCCGGCCCAAGCCTAGCCGCCGTCTCGCAAATTTCGCTGGCCTTGCCCGCGCAATCACGTCAAATTGATACATGTTGTGAAAACAATGTGACCATCGACCGATCGGATGCAGTGTGACAACTAATTTATCGGACCGCGCCAAGCCGGGCAGCAAGTCGAACGGCAGGCTGCGGGTGCTGATTGTCGAGGACATTCCCACCATCGCCGCGTCGATGCAGGCCATGCTGCTGCAGGCCGGAATGGATGTGGGTCTCGCGGTGTCCGGCGCCGAGGCGGTGGAGCACAAGCGCAGCTTCCAGCCGGAAGTGATCCTGGTGGACCTCGACCTGCCGGACATGAACGGCATCTCGCTGGTGGAACGCTTCGCCGGCGAGGGCGATTGCGGCCTGATCGTGGTGACCGCCAACGACCACGCCGCCGCCCGCGTGGCGGGGCTGGAAACCGGGGCGGACGACTATATCGTGAAGCCGGTGCCGGCGCGCGAACTCACCGCGCGCATCCGCGCCGTCCACCGGCGGCTGAGCAAGTCGGCCGAGGCGCGGCAGCTGCGCATCTTCGTGGATTTCACCCAGCGCTGCCTGACCGGGCCGACCGGCACCCGCACCCTGCTGACCGAGGCGGAATCGGCCGCGCTGGAAACCCTGCTGGACGCCGCCGGCACCGGCGTCTCCCGCGACTGGCTGAGCCGAGTGGCGCTGAAGCGGCCTCCGCACGCGGATGACCGCGCGGTGGACCAGCTGATGATGAAGCTGCGCCGCAAGCTGGCCGAACAGGGCGCCTCGGAACGTACCATCCTGTCGGCACGGCGCCAGGGCTACATGATCGCCGATCCGAGCCTGTTCCGGATGATCTCGCCCGAGCCGCCGGCGACGGAAGAGGCCACCCCGCCCGATTCGGTATAGGGATCGCCAGGGGCGGCATCCGGCGCGGCCACCCCGGCGTCCAGCGCGTCGAGCAGGGCCGGCAGGTCGGAAGCGGCGGCGAGCATGTCGCCGGGTGCGTCCAGCAGCCGCCACTCGTCATCGGTCGGCAGCAGCAGCATGCCGCGCCAAACCATGCCGGGTGTGGCGCCGGTCAGCAGCACGGCGGGTTGGCCGTCATCGGCCACCCCCGGCTGCCAGTGCAGGCGGCGCGCGCGGCACCACCGGCTGAGCAGTCGCAATTCATCGGAATCCAGCATTGTCGGCCCCCGTCCCTCCCGCGCAGCAGGGCAAGACCGCCCGGCGCGGGGTGCTCGATTCGAAGATGAACATGCCATGAATCGCCCTGCCAAGGGTTAACGTCCGCCTCACCTGTCACGGTTGGCGTGATGTCAGCTTGACGACGCTCCCCCTGCCAGCGGGGCGCAGGCGGCGGCCAGCCAGGCACGGTCATCCGCCGCCAGGTGCGGCCCCACCTCGGCCAGCACGCGGGCGTGGTAGCCGTCCAGCCAGGCTCGCTCGGCGGCGGTCAGCAGCGACGGCTCGATCAGCCGGCGATCGAACGGCGCCAGGGTCAGCGTCTCGAAGCGCAGGAACGGCTTGGCCGCGTCGGGCAGCTCGGCCGGTCGCACCAGCAGCAGATTCTCCAGCCGCACGCCAAAGGCGCCGGGGAGGTAGTAGCCGGGTTCGTTGGACAGGATCATCCCGGCCGCCAGCGGCACCGGCCGGGCGGCGCGCGACAGGCTCACCGGGCCCTCGTGCACCGACAGGTAGCTGCCCACGCCGTGGCCGGTGCCGTGGTCGTAGTCCAGCCCGGCCTGCCACAGCGCCAGGCGCGCGAAGCCGTCCAGATGGGCGCCGGCCACGCCCTGCGGGAACACCAGGGTGGCGATGGCAATATGGCCCTTCAGCACCCGCGTCACCCGGTCGCGCACCATGGCCGGCGGCGTGCCGGGGCCGGTCCAGACCGTGCGGGTGACGTCGGTGGTGCCATCGGTGTACTGGGCGCCGGAATCGATCAGGTAGACCTCGTCCGCGCCGATCGGCCGACTGCTCTCCGGCGTCACCCGGTAATGGATCACCGCCCCGTTCGGCCCGGCGCCGGAGATCGCCGGAAAGCTCTCGCCGCGGAAGCGCGCCACCTCGCCGCGCAGCGCCAGCAGGCGCTCGGCGGCGGACATCTCGCTCTCCCGCCCCGCCGCGGATTCGAGCCAGCGCAGGAAGCGGCAGACGGCGACGGCATCGCGGGCATGCGCGTTGCGGGCGCCCTGGCGTTCCACCTCGTTCTTGCACGCCTTGGGCAGCAGGCAGGGGTCCATGCCCGCCACCACCTCGGCGCCGGCGGCGCGCAGGCGCTGGGCGAACCAGGCCGGCGCACCGCCGGCATCCACCCGCACCCGCCGGCCGGCCAGCCGCGCCAGCGCGCCCGGCAGCGCCTCGCGCGGCTGCACGGAGACCGCGTTGCCCAGCCAGGCGCGCGTCGCCTCCGGCACCTTCTCCGGCGCCATGAACAGTTCGCAGCCCGCATCGGCATGCAGCAGCGCGAAGCCGAGCGCGAACGGGGTGTACGGCACGTCGGCGCCACGGATGTTGAGCAGCCAGGCGATCGAGGCCGGGTCGGTCAACACCGCCGCATCCTGCCCGGCGGCGCGCAGGCCCGCGGCCACCTCCTCGCGCTTCTGCGCGGAGTCGCGGCCCGCCGCTTCCAGCGCCTGCGGCACCGCGGGGGCTATCGGCGCGGCCGGGCGGTCGCTCCAGATGGCGTCCACCGGGTTGCGCTCCACCGCGACCAGGGTCACGCCGGCCTCGGCGTAGCGCTGCAACGCCTCCTCGCTGAACAGCAGCGGGTCATAGCCGATCCGCCCGCCCGGCGCGTGCGCGGCCAGCCAGGCCGGCGCCGGCTCGTCGGTGATGTGCCGCCGCTCCCACAGCGCCGGGTCGGTCTGGGCGGCCAGTTGCAGCACGTAGCGCCCGTCGGTGAACACCGCCGCCCGCCCGGCCAGCACCACCGCCAGCCCGGCGCTGCCGGAGAAGCCGGTCAGCCAGCACAGCCGCTCGGCATTGGCCGGCACGTATTCGCCCAGGTGCTCGTCGGCACGCGGCACCAGGAAGCCGTCCAGGCCCTGCCGGGCGAGTTCGGCACGCAATTGGGTCAGGCGGGTGGCGGTCATGCTCTGAAACCTTCACGGCAGCATTGGTGTTCACGCATAGCTAACCAACAAATCATGCATTCAACGCATGCCTGATTGGGAGGTTTTGGCGCTCCTACTACGCAATCGGAATAACTATGTTGCACTGCATCAAGACCGCGCGGCGAGGGGCATGAGGGCCCGCCGCCCGCCACGGTCCGCATCAGGAAATCACGACGATGTCTACACGTATCGCCAAGGAAGAGATGGCCATCATGATGCCCGGCAGCATCGGCCACTACTTCAAGGACGACCTGGCCGACATGCCGGCCACCGAGCCGCGCGGCCCCGGCCTGTTCGCCCGCCTGGGCGCCGGCCTCGCCTTCATCGCCTCGCTGCCGCGCCGCCGCGCGGTGCTGAACGAGCTGTATTCGCTGTCCGAGCACGAGCTGGCCGATATCGGCCTGACCCGCGCCGAGCTGCCGCTGGTGTTCGACGCCGACTTCGCCGCCAAGCGCCGCGAGGCCCGGCCGGCCAACCAGAACGCCCGCCAGCCGAACGGCCGCCCCCTGGCCGCCTGAGGCCTCAGCCCGCGGCATCCGCCGCCGCCTGTCGCCCACCGCGTTTGCGCAGCACGAGGGTCGTCCAACGGCCCTCGTGCTGTGTTGATTCCAGCACCAGCCCATGCCGCCGGTGCGCCGCCAGCACCCAGCGCGCCTGGCTGTCCAGCAGCCCGGCCAGAATCGCCGTGCCGCCCGGCGCCAGGTGCCGCGCCAGGTCGCCCGCCATCAGGCACAGCGGCCGGGCCAGGATATTGGCGAACACCAGGTCGTAGCTGCCGCGCACCGCCGGCGCCGTCCAGCCATCGGCGCGGCGGAAGCGCACCAGATGCGACAGCCCGTTCAGCCGCGCGTTCTGCGCGGCCACCCGCACCGACCACGGCTCGATATCCGTCCCCAGCACGCGGCGATGCAGCAGCCTGGCCGCCGCCATCGCCAGGATGCCGGTGCCGGTCCCCAGGTCCAGGATGCGGCGCGGCCGCCGCCGGGCCACATGCTCGAAGGCGCGCAGGCAGCCGCGGGTGGAGCCGTGCTCGCCCGAGCCGAAGGCGATCGCCGCGTCCAGCACCAGCATCAGCCGCCCCGGCGTCGGCGGGCCGGACAGGTGGGTGCCGCGGATGGCGAAGCGGCGGCCGACCAGCTGCTCGGGAAAGGCCTCGTAGGTGCGGGCGAGCCAGCCCTCCGCCTCGGTGGCATGGCGGGTCGGCGTGGCGGTGAAGCCGGTGACCAGCCCGGCCAGCGCCAGCCCCGCCGCCAGCGCCGGCTCGTTGGCGCCCTGATCCTTCACGCCCTCCACGTGCCACAGCCCGGTGTCGTCGTCCTTGAAGAAGCCGACGGTGCCGCAGGCCTCGGCCAGCGCCGCCTCATAGGCTTCCAGCGCGTCCTCCGGCACCACCACGGTCACGGTTTCCAGCGCGGTTGCATGGCGCAGGCGGTGCTTCATGATTCGCGCTCCACGAAGCGGTCCAGCACCCGCTTGTCGCCGGCCTTCTCGAAGGCGATGTCCAGCTTGTCGTCGTCCACCGCGGTCACGGTGCCGTAGCCGAATTTCTGGTGGAACACCCGCGCGCCCACCGGGATGCGGTCGGCGCGGACCGGGCGGGCCGGCTGCTCCCACGCCTCGATGGTGCGCGGGCGGCGGGCGGTGACCGGGAAGGCGCCGCCGAACACGGGGGCCGCCAGCGCCCGGTCGCGCTGCAAGGCGGCCGAGCCGCCGCGCTCCACATGCTCCTCGGGCAGTTCGTCGATGAAGCGGCTGGGGATGGAGCTGGTCCAGTTGGCATAGATGCGCCGGTTGGCGGCATGGCTGACGATGGCGCGCTTGCGGGCGCGGGTGAGGCCGACATAGGCCAGCCGCCGCTCCTCCTCCAGCCCCTTCAGCCCGCTCTCGTCCATGGTGCGCTGGCTGGGGAACAGCCCCTCCTCCCAGCCGGGCAGGAATACCGTGTCGAACTCCAGGCCCTTGGCGGCGTGCAGCGTCATCAGGCTGCACCGGTCGGCGCTGGCGTTCTCCTCGTTCTCCATCACCAGCGAGACATGGTCCAGGAAGCCGGCGAGCGTCTCGAAATCGGCCAGCGCGCGCACCAGCTCCTTCAGGTTCTCCAGCCGGCCCGGCGCCTCGGGCGACTTGTCCTGCTGCCACATGGTCGTGTAGCCGCTCTCGTCCAGCATGGTCTGCAGGGTCAGCACATGGCCGTCGCGCTCCAGCTGCGCCCGCCAGCGCTCGAAGCCGTGCAGCAGTTCGCGCACCGCGTCGCGGGTCTTGCCGCGCAGTACCCCCTCCTCCACCAGCATCGCGGCGGCGACCGTGAGCGGCATCTGCCCGGTGCGGGCGCGCTCATGCATCGCCCGCAGCGCCTGCTCGCCCACGCCGCGCCGGGGCAGGTTGACGATGCGCTCGAACGCCAGGTCGTCGGCCGGCTGGTGCAGCACGCGGGCATAGGCGATGGCGTCGCGGATCTCGGCGCGCTCGTAGAAGCGCAAGCCGCCGACCACGCGATACGGCACCCCCAGCGTGATCAGCCGCTCCTCGAAGGCGCGGGTCTGGAAGCCGGCGCGCACCAGCACCGCCATTTCGGCCAGGGCGTCGCCGCCGCGCCGCAACTGCTCGATGCGGTCGCCGACCATGCGGGCCTCCTCGTCGGAATCCCACAGCCCGATCACCGAGACGCGCTCGCCGGCGGCGTCGTTCAGGCCGGACCGCAGGGTCTTGCCCAGCCGCCCCTCGTTATGGGCGATCAGCCCGGAGGCGGCGGCCAGGATCGGCGCGGTGGAGCGGTAGTTGCGTTCCAGCCGGATGATGCGCGCGCCAGGGAAATCCTTCTCGAAGCGCAGGATGTTCTCCACCTCCGCGCCGCGCCAGGAATAGATCGACTGGTCGTCGTCGCCGACGCAGCAGATGTTCTTGTGCTCCTGCGCCAGCAGCCGCAGCCAGAGGTACTGCACCAGGTTGGTGTCCTGGTATTCGTCCACCAGAATATAGCGGAAGCTGCGGTGATACTGCGCCAGCACGTCCGGATGCTCGCGCAGGATGTCCGTCATGTACAGCATCAGGTCGCCGAAATCCGCCGTGTTCAGCGTCACCAGCCGCTGCTGGTAGGCGGCATAGACGGCGCGGGCGCGGCCATTGGCGAAGTCGGTGTCCTCGGCCGGGGTGATGCGCGCGGGGGTGATGCCGCGGTCCTTCCAGCGCTGGATGATCGCCATCATGGCCTGCGGCGCGAAGCGCTTGGCGTCGATCCGCTCGGCCTCCATCACCTGCTTCAACAGGCGGAGCTGATCGTCCACGTCCAGGATGTTGAAGCTGCTGGTCAGCCCCACCAGCTCGGCGTGGCGGCGCAGCATGCGTGCGCACAGGGCATGGAAGGTGCCAAGCCACAGCCCCTCCGCCGGCCCGCCGAGCATGGCGGCGACGCGCTCGCGCATCTCCCGGGCCGCCTTGTTGGTGAAGGTGACGGCCAGCACCTGGCTGGGCCAGGCCCGCCTGGTCAGCAGGATATGGGCGAACCGGGTAGTCAGCACGCGGGTCTTGCCGGTGCCGGCGCCGGCCAGCACCAGCACGGGTCCGTCCACGGCTTCCACCGCTTCGCGCTGCTCGGGGTTCAGGCGGGCGAGATAGTCGGTCATGATGGGCTGCGAATCCAAACTGGCATGGCATGAGGATATAGAACGGGTGGCGAACGCGGCCAACCTTGCCGCCCGGGGCCTCTCCAGGGTGGACCGGTTCTTCGCCGCCTCCGCGCGGCGGGGCCCGGCACTGCTGGGCTTCGGGGTGTTCGGCGGGTTGCTGGTGCCGCCGCTGGCGCGCGCCTTCCACGGGGTGATCACGCCGGTGGTGGTGGCGCTGATGACGCTGGTGCTGCTGCGGGTGGATATCCCGGCGGCGGTGGGGCATCTGCGGCGGCCGGGGCGGCTGGCCTGGCTGGTGGGGTTCCAGTTGCTGATCTGCCCGGTGCTGGCCTGGGCGGCGGTGACGCCGCTGCGTCTGGATGCGGGGATCGCCGCCGGGGTGGTGATCTTCGCCACCGGCTGCGCCGCCACCTCCGGCCCCGCCTTCGCCCGGCTGGTGGGGCTGGACCCGGAGCTGACCCTGCTGGCCACGCTGGCCACCACCGTGCTGGTGCCGCTCACCGCGCCGCCGATGGCGCATGCGCTGATGGGGGTGGACCTCGCCATCTCGGTGCCGGCGTTCATGCTGCGGCTGGTGCTGGCCGTCGGGCTGCCGATCGCCTTCTCGCTGGGCATCCGCCGGCTGGCGGGGGCGGCGCGGCTGGCGCCATACGGGCCGGCGGTGGACGGCGCGGTGGTGTGGCTGGTGGTGCTCTACGGCTTCGGGGTTATGAACGGGCTGGCGGCGCGCATGCTGGCCGATCCGGTATGGGTGGCGCAGGCCGCTTTTGCCGCGTTTGCCGCCTCATTCGGGCTGAATCTGGCGACAACCATGGCGTTTTTGCCGCTTGGATGGCGGACGGCGGGGGCCTCCGGCCTGATGAGCGGCAACCGCAACATGGCGCTGTACCTGGCCGTGCTGCCAGCGGCGGCAGACCCCCGGGTGGGGCTGTTTTTCGCGCTCTGCCAGTTCCCGCTGTTCCTCAGCCCGTTCCTGCTGCGGCCGGTCTACCGGCGGATCACGCGGGCGTTGGGCTAGCCACCTTCGCGCGCACGCCCAGGATATGGGCGATCGCGTAGGTCAGGTCGGAGCGGTTCAGGGTGTAGAAATGGAACTCGTCGATGCCGTTGGCCTGCAGCAGCCGCACCTGCTCCGCGGCCACCACGGCCGCGACCATGCGGCGGGTTTCCAGGTCGTCGGCGATGCCGTCGAACATGTGGCCGAGCCAGTCCGGCACGCTGACGCCGGACATCGCGGCGAACTTGGCCTGCTGGGCGAAATTGGTCACCGGCATGATGCCTGGCACGATCGGCGCGGTGATGCCGGCCGCCAGCGCAAGATCAAGGAAGCGCAGGAACGCACTGTTGTCGAAGAAGAAATTGGTGATGGCGCGGGTGGCGCCGGCGTCCAGCTTGCGCTTGAGATTGTCCAGGTCGGCCAGCGGGTTGGCGGCGTTGGGATGCGTCTCGGGGTAGGCGGCGACCGAAATCTCGAAATCGGCGACGCGCTTCAGCCCGGCCACGAGATCGGCGGCATAGGCATAGCCGCCCGGATGCGGCTCATAGGCGCCGCCGCCCGGCACGTCGCCGCGCAGGGCGACGATATGGCGCACCCCGGCCTCCCAATAGCCGCGGGCAACCGCATCCACCTCCTCGCGCGTGGCGCCGACGCAGGTCAGGTGCGCGGCGGGCGTGAGGCTGGTTTCGGCGACGATGCGGGCCACGGTGGCGTGGGTGCGCGCCTGGGTGGATCCGCCGGCGCCATAGGTGACCGAGACGAAGCGCGGCGCCAGCGGCTCCAGCCGGCGGATGCAGGCCCAAAGCTGCTGCTCCAGCGCCTCGGTGCGCGGCGGAAAGAACTCGAACGACAGCGCCGGCGGCGCATGGCCGGCATGGCGGGCCGGCAGGCCGCCGAAGCGCGGGCCGGTCAGCCAGCGCTCCAGCGTCGCGGTGGAGCGGCCGGGCGCGGCGGAGGAAGAAGCCGTCGGGGAGAGGACCACGCTGTTCATGGCGTCCCTTAATGGCCAGCTTCCGGCGCAATGCAAGACTTGTTCACACACGCGATACAAAATCCCGTGTATGCGGGGGCTCGCGGTGGTTCTGCCCTGGTCAATCCGGCCGGGCGGGCCATCTAACGCGTGCTGCGGTGCAGTGTTGCCTTCCCTCCGCAGGAGGCGACAGGGTATGAGTATCGCCAGCAAAACCTTTGCCGATCCGAGGACCACAATGCCGACGCCGCCCTGCCCAGCCCAGCCGGCCTCCGCCCGGTCCGCAATGACCCGGTCCGCGATGACCCGGTCCGCGATGAACCGATCCGCCACGGGGGCCCTGACCGCTCTGGCGATGCTGCTGCTGGCCGGCTGCGCCACGCCGCCGCCCGCCAGCGACCCCGAGGCGGTGGCCGAGTTCAACCAGACCAACGACCCGCTGGAGCCCACCAACCGGGTGTTCTACGCGATCAATGACGGGGTGGACGTGGTGCTGCTGCGCCCGATCGCCCTGGCCTACCGCAACGCGGTGCCCGACCAGGTGCGCACCGGCGTGCACAACGTGCTGACCAACCTGTCCACCCCCGTGGTCTTGGCCAACGACATGATGCAGGGCAAGCCGCGCCGCGCCGGCGACACGCTGATGCGCTTCGTGGTGAACTCCACCGCCGGCGTCGCCGGCATCTTCGACGTGGCCACCGACATGGGTTGGCCCTACCACGACAGCGATTTCGGCATGACGCTGGCAAGCTGGGGCGTCGGCGAAGGGCCATACCTGTACCTGCCGGTGCTTGGCCCGTCCAACCCGCGCGATACCGTGGGCTATGGCGTGGACATCGCGCTGGACCCGCTGACCTGGGTCGGCAAGGGCAACAACGTAGACAACCTGATGTATACCCGCATCGGCCTCAGCGCGCTCGACGCGCGCGCCAGTGTGCTGGACGATTTCGACAAGATCCAGCAGCAGGCGCTGGACCCCTACGCCACCATCCGCAGCGTCTACCGGCAGTATCGCCGGGCCAAGATCCGCGCGGCGCAGGACGATAACCGTGCGACCCCACCCCTCTGGGCCACCCAGCCGCAGGCCGCACCCGTCAGCCGCTGACGGGCCGACCGGCGCGCCGAACGAACTGGATCGAGAACCAATGCAGACTCGCCGCACCCTGCTCGCCGCCGGCCTGGCCGGCGTGCTCGCCGCCGCATGCACCGGCACCGCCGCGCAGGCCGCCGTCCCAGACCAGGCCGCTGCCTTCATCCAGAAGCTGCTGCAGGACCTGACCGCCATCGTCAACGGCCCCGGCAGCACCGCGCAGAAGCAGGCCGCGCTGCAAAAGATCGTCGACACCTCGGTGGACGTGAACGGCGTGGCGCGGTTCTGCCTTGGTCGCTTCTGGCGGCAGGCGACCGCGCAGCAGCAAAAGGACTACATCGCGCTGTTCCGCCAGGTGCTGATGAACAACATCACCGGCAAGGTCGGCGAGTATTCCGGCGTGACCTTCCAGATGGGCCGCGCCCAGTCGCGCGACGAGGGCATCGCGGTGTCCAGCATCGTCACCCGCCCCGGCAACGCCCCCAACAGCGTGGACTGGATCGTGGCGACCGAGGGCGGCCAGCCCAAGATCATCGACGTGATCGCCGAGGGCACCAGCCTGCGCCTGACCCAGCGCAGCGACTACTCCTCCTTCCTCAGCCGCAACAACGGCAACGTCCAGGCGCTGATCGACGCGCTGCACCGCCAGACCGGCTGAGGCCCGCGCATGCAGCGCCTGACCGTCCGCACCGCCACACTGGACATCGCCTGCGAGGCGCATGGCCCTGCGGACGGCCCGGCGGTGGTGCTGCTGCACGGCTTCCCGGACGACGTGCGCACCTGGGACGGCGTGGCGCCGGCGCTGGCCGCCGCCGGCTGCCGCGTGCTGGTACCTTGGCTGCGCGGCTATGGCCCCACCCGCTTCCTCGACCCCGCCACCCCCCGCTCCGGCCAGCAGGCGGCGCTGGGGGCGGACCTGCTGGCCCTGCTGGACGCGCTGGGGATCGGGCAGGCGACGCTCGCCGGCTACGACTGGGGCGGCCGCGCCGCCTGCGTGGTGGCCGCCCTGTGGCCGCGGCGGGTGCGCGGGCTGGTCAGCATCAACGGCTACAACATCCAGCACATCGCCTCCGCCGCCCGGCCCGGCACCGCGGCGCAGGAGCTGCGCTACTGGTACCAGTGGTATTTCCACACCGAGCGCGGACGCGCCGGCCTGGCCGCCAACCGGCGCGAACTCTGCCGCCTGCTGTGGCGCCTGTGGTCGCCCAACTGGGACTTCGACGAGGCCACCTTCGCGCGCACCGCCGACAGCTTCGACAACCCCGATTTCGTCGATGTGGTGATCCAGTCCTACCGCCACCGCTACGGCGCCGCGCCGGGTGACCCGGCCCTGGACGAGATCGAGGCCCGCCTCGCCGCCCGGCCGCCGATCACCGTGCCGGCCATCGTGCTGCACGGCGAGGCCGACGGGGTGGACCCGCCCACCGCCGAGGACCGGGCGGCGGCGCTGTTCACCGGCCCCTACCGGCGCACGCTGATCCCGGGCGCCGGGCATTTCCTGCCGCGCGAGGCGGCGGAGGTTATCGCGGCCGCGGTATTGGAGTTGATATAGAAAGCAAGGGTTCTTTTTTGGAAAAAAGAACAAAAAAACTTTTATTCGCTGAAGACTCCAACAGATAAAGTTTTTTTGCTTCTTTGTTTTCACACAAAGAAAACTTCCTCACTGCCTGCTCTCATAAACCACCACCCGCTCCCCATCCCGCAGAAAACTCTCCCGCTCCACCATCCCGATCGCCCCCAGCACCTGGCGCGAGCCGATATTGCTCTCCCGCGCCAGCGCCACCACGCGCTCCAGCCCGGCCCGCTCATGCGCGAAGCGCAGCGCGGCGCCCGCCGCCTCGCTGGCGTAGCCACGCCCCTGGGCGGCCACCACGAAGGCGAAGCGCAGCGCGATTCCCCGCCCGTCCGGCCGTTCGTGCAGCCCCACCGTGCCCAGGAAGGCATCTGTCCCGGCCAGCCGCACCGCCCACATGCCCACGCCGTGGCGGCCCCAGAACATGATGTCCTCGGCCAAGTCCTCGGCCGCCTGCTGGGGCGAGCGCACGCCGCCCAGCATGATCGCGTAGACGCGCGGGTCGCCCTTCAGCGCCTGCAAATCCGGCAGGTCGCGCCACGCCACCGGCGCCATGGTCAGCCGCCCGGTGCGCAGGTCGCGGTACGGGTTCATCCCCGCGCGGATGGGCTCAGCGTTGCAGCGGGCGGTACTTGATACGATGCGGCTCGGTGGCGTCGGCGCCGAGTCGACGTCGCTTGTCCTCTTCGTAGGCCTGGAAATTGCCCTCGAACCACTCCACGTGGCTGTCCCCCTCAAAGGCCAGGATGTGGGTGGCCAGCCGGTCGAGGAACCAGCGGTCATGGCTGATCACCACCACGCAGCCGGCGAACTCGGTCAGCGCCTCCTCAAGCGCCCGCAGCGTATCCACGTCCAGGTCGTTGGTCGGCTCGTCGAGCAGGATCACGTTGCTCTCGGCCTTCAGCATCTTGGCCAGGTGCACGCGGTTGCGCTCGCCGCCCGACAGGATGCCCACCCGCTTCTGCTGGTCGGAGCCCTTGAAGTTGAACGCCGCGACATAGGCGCGCGAGGCGACGGCCCGCTTGCCCAGATAGATCACGTCCGTCCCGCCGCTGATCTCCTGCCACACCGTGTTGTCCGGGTTCAGGCTGTCGCGGCTTTGGTCCACGTAGCCGAGCTTCACCGTCTCACCCACCCGCAGCGCGCCGCCATCGGGCTGCTCCTGCCCGGTGATCATGCGGAACAGCGTCGTCTTGCCGGCGCCGTTCGGCCCGATCACGCCCACGATGCCGCCGGGCGGCAGCTTGAAGTTGAGGTCGTCGATCAGCAGCCGGTTGCCGAACGACTTGCGCAGCCCCTCCGCCTCGATCACCACACCGCCCAGGCGCGGGCCGGGCGGAATGACGATATCGGCCACGCCGCCGGAGAGTTCCTGGCTTTTCTGCAGCATTTCCTCATAGCGCTGGATGCGCGCGCGGCTTTTGGTCTGCCGGGCGCGGGCGGAGGCGCCGATCCATTCCTGCTCGGCGGCCAGCGCCCGCTGGCGGGAGCTTTCCTCCTTCTCCTCCTGCTGCAGCCGCTTGCGCTTCTGGTCCAGCCAGGAGGAGTAGTTGCCCTCGAACGGATAGCCGCGGCCGCGCTCGATCTCCAGGATCCAGTTGGTGACGTTTTCCAGGAAGTAGCGGTCATGGGTGATCACCAGCACGGTGCCGGCGAAGTCGCGCAGGGTCTTTTCCAGCCAGGCCACGCTCTCGGCGTCCAGGTGATTGGTCGGCTCGTCCAGCAGCAGCAGGTCGGGCTTTTCCAGCAGCAGCCGGCACAGCGCCACGCGCCGCCGCTCGCCGCCCGACAGGCTGGAGACGGCGCTGTCCGGCGGCGGGCAGCGCAGCGCGTCCAGCGCGATCTCCACCCGCCGGTCCAGCTCCCAGCCATCCTCGGCGTCGATCTTTTCCTGCAGGTCGGCCTGCTCGGCCAGCAGGGCGTTCATCTTGTCGTCGTCCATCGGCTCCGCGAACTCCATGGAGATCGCGTTGAACCGGTCGATCGCCGCCTTCAGCGGGCCGAACGCCAGTTCCACGTTTTCGGCGACGGTCTTGCTCTCGTCCAGCTTCGGCTCCTGCTCCAGGTAGCCGATGCGCACGCCCTCGGCCGCCCAGGCCTCGCCGCCGTAATCGGTCTCGATGCCGGCCATGATCTTCAGCAGCGTGGACTTGCCGGCGCCGTTCACGCCCAGCACGCCGATCTTCACCCCGGGCAGGAAGGAGAGCGTGATGCCCTTGAACACCTCGCGCCCGCCCGGGAAGGCCTTGGTGAGGTCTTTCATCACATAGACGTACTGGTAGCTGGCCATGAACTGGCTCCTGTAGGCGAAAGGGCGGGGTGCGCTGCGGCAATGATTGCCGGTGTTCTACGGGGGGCCGGACGGGGGCGCAACGCCCGCCGGCGAGGTGCTTGCATGCGCCGGCCCCACCGGCGGGAGGGGGCGGGCATGCGCCTGGCAGGGCTCGAACCTGCGACCAAGCCGTTATGAGCGGCCCGCTCTGACCAACTGAGCTACAGGCGCAACGCATGCGCGCGCACACGCGGGGCCACAATCATCCGAAACCGGTGCGGCGCGCAACCGCCCGCCGCTCGGTTGCCTGCCCCTGGCATCTCTGCCATAACCTGATGATAAATTACTACTTCGTCACCCGGAATCCAACCGGGGGCGAAGGCGCACCCGTCCAGTGCGAACACAAAAAAGGAGGCGTACAAGTGCCTTTGGCATACATCATCGTCATCGCCTGCGGGGTCATCGCCCTGCTGTACGGGCTGGTGGCCACCCGGCAGGTGCTCGCGGCCGACGCCGGCAATGCGCGCATGCAGGAAATCTCGGCCGCCGTGCAGGAAGGCGCCCGCGCCTACCTGAACCGCCAGTACACCACTATCGGCGGCGTCGGCGTGGTCATCCTGATCCTGCTCGGCCTCACGCTGGGCCTGCACGTGGCGATCGGCTTCGCCATCGGCGCGATCCTGTCCGGCATGGCCGGCTATGTCGGCATGAACGTCTCCGTGCGCGCCAACGTGCGCACCGCCCAGGCCTCCCGCCAGGGCCTCGCCGCCGGGCTGGACGTGGCGTTCAAGTCCGGCGCCATCACCGGCATGCTGGTGGTCGGCCTCGGCCTGCTCGGCGTCTCGGGCTATTATTTCTACCTGCGCGCCGGCCTGGCCCCGGGGGCGGAGTTGCGCCCGGTGCTGGAGGCGATGGTGGCGCTGTCCTTCGGCGCCTCGCTGATCTCCATCTTCGCCCGCCTCGGTGGCGGCATTTTCACCAAGGGCGCGGACGTGGGCGCCGACCTGGTGGGCAAGGTCGAGGCCGGCATCCCCGAGGATGACCCCCGCAACCCCGCCACCATCGCCGACAACGTGGGCGACAACGTGGGCGACTGCGCCGGCATGGCCGCCGACCTGTTCGAGACCTACGCCGTCACCATCGTCGCCACCATGCTGCTGGGCGCGATCTTCTTCAAGGCGGGCGCGGATGCCGACGCGATGATGCTGCTGCCGCTGCTGATCGGCGCGGTCTGCATCATCACCTCGGTGATCGGCACCTATTTCGTGCGCCTCAGCGGTGGCAGCACCAACATCATGGGCGCGCTGTACAAGGGCCTCGCCGTCACCGGCGTGCTCTCGGCCATCGCCATCGCCGGGGTGATCCAGTTCACCACCGGCTTCGGCACCGCGCTCACCATGTCCACCGGCGCCACCGTCTCCGGCTTCGGCCTGTTCGAATGCGCGCTGGTCGGCCTGGGCGTCACCGGGCTGCTGGTGTGGATCACCGAATACTACACCTCCACCGAATACCGCCCGGTGCGCAGCATCGCGCAGTCCTCCACCACCGGCCACGGCACCAACGTCATCCAGGGCCTGGCGGTCTCTATGGAGTCCACCGCCCTGCCGGTGCTGGTGATCTGCCTTGGCATCATCCTGTCCTACCTCGTCGCCGGCCTGTTCGGCATCGCGGTGGCGGCCACCACCATGCTGGCGCTGGCCGGCATGATCGTGGCGCTGGACGCCTACGGCCCGGTCACCGACAACGCCGGCGGCATCGCCGAGATGGCCGAACTGCCGCCCGACGTGCGCCGCGTGACGGACGCGCTGGACGCGGTGGGCAACACCACCAAGGCGGTCACCAAGGGCTACGCCATCGGCTCGGCGGGCCTGGCCTCGCTGGTGCTGTTCGCCGCCTATACCGAGGACCTGAAGCACTATTTCCCCAACGTGAAGGTCGATTTCACCCTGCAGAGCCCCTGGGTGGTGGTCGGCCTGTTCATCGGCGGCCTGCTGCCCTACCTGTTCGGCGCCATGGGCATGACCGCGGTCGGCCGTGCCGCCGGCGCGGTGGTGGTGGAGGTGCGGCGGCAGTTCAAGGAAATGCCGGGCATCATGCTGGGCACGCAAAAGCCGGAATACGGCCGCGCGGTGGACATGCTGACCAAGGCCGCGATCAAGGAGATGATCCTGCCGTCGCTGCTGCCGGTGGCGGCCCCGATCGTGCTGTATTTCGTGGTGCGCGCCATCGCCGACCAGGGTGCGGCGTTCAGCGCGCTGGGCGCCATGCTGCTGGGCACCATCGTGACCGGCCTGTTCGTCGCCATCTCGATGACCTCGGGCGGCGGCGCCTGGGACAACGCCAAGAAATACATCGAGGAAGGCAACCACGGCGGCAAGGGCTCGGACGCGCACAAGGCGGCCGTGACCGGCGACACCGTGGGCGACCCGTACAAGGACACCGCCGGCCCGGCGGTGAACCCGATGATCAAGATCACCAACATCGTGGCCCTGCTGCTGCTGGCGATCCTGGCCCACCTGGCCGGCTGATCCGGCTTCGCTGCCAGACGGCCCCGGGGTTCGCCCCGGGGCCGTTTGCATGTACGCCATCCCCGCCGATGCTGCGTTGCAGCAAATCCGGTGGACAGCGCGGCCCCGATCCTCTACGGGCAGCGCACCACGTCACGCCACCGAGGACCGCAGCAATGGACGTCTCCCGCATCTCCACCGGCCGCAATCCGCCGAACGACATCAACGTGGTGATCGAGATCCCGCAGGGCTCGGCGGTCAAATACGAGATCGACAAGGAATCCGGCGCCATCGTGGTGGACCGCTTCCTGTTCACCCCTACCGCCTACCCGGCCGCCTACGGCTTCATTCCCGGCACCCTGGCCGAGGATGGCGACCCGGCCGACGCGCTGGTGCTGGTGCCCGCCCAGGTGGTGCCCGGCGCCGTGATTCGCGCCCGCCCGATCGGCATGCTGAAGATGGAGGACGAGGCCGGGCAGGACACCAAGATCATCTGCGTGCCGCACGACAAGATCCACCCGCAGCACAGCGCCATCCAGGACATCAGCGACCTGCCGCTGATCACCCGCCGCGCGATCGAGCATTTCTTCGAGAATTACAAGGACCTCGAAGATGACAAGTGGGTGAAGGTGACCGGCTGGGGCAACTGCGCCGAAGCCGAGGCGGAAATCACCCGCGCCATCGCCGCCGCCGCCGGCAAATAGGCCGGCATTCCCCGCCGGTCGGAACCGCTCTACGCTGGCGGTCGCATTGACCCGCCGGGAGAGCCCCTTGTCCGACGCCTCCGACGCCAGCCTGGAAGACGCCGCCGACCTGCTCGCCGCGCGCTACCGCGAGCCCACCCGCCCCACGCCCGCCCACTGGAGCGCGGTGCTGGACACCATGCTCTCGCACCGCTCGGTGCGCGGCTTCCTGCCCAGCACGGTGCCGGCGGCGACGCTCGACCTGGTGCTGGCGGCGGCCTCCTCGGCGCCCACCTCGTCGAACCTGCAAACCTGGAGCGTCGTGGTCGTCGAGGATCCCGCCCGCAAGGCGCGGCTGGCCAGGCTGGCGGCCGGCCAGAAGTTCATCGAGCAATCGCCCACCCTGCTGGTCTGGCTGGCCGACCTGGCCCGGCTGGAGGCGCTGGCGGCGGCCCGCCAGCAGACCGTGGAGGGTATCCACTACCTGGAACTACTGCTCGTCGCCGTCATCGACGCGGCGCTGGCTGCGCAGAACGCCGTGGTGGCACTGGAATCGCTCGGCCTCGGCTCGGTCTATGTCGGCGCCATGCGCAACGACCCGCTGGGCGTGGCCGCCGAACTCGGCCTGCCGAAGCGGGTGTTCCCGGTATTCGGCCTGTCGATCGGCTTCCCGGACCCCTCGATCTCCACCGGCATCAAGCCGCGCCTGCCGCCGGCGGCGGTGGTGCATCGCGAGCAGTACTCCGCCGCGGCGCAGCCGCGGGCGATCGCCGAGTACGACGCCCGCATGAGCGCGTTCCAGGCGGAGCAGAAAATGGGTCCGGAAATCTGGACCGAGAAGGTCATCAACCGCGTCCGCACCCCAGCCAGCCTCAGCGGGCGGGACAGGATGCGGGAGGTGCTGGCGAAGTTGGGGTTCGAACTGCGGTAGATGGCGGCGCGGATCATCCTGTTGAACGGCGTCGGCAGCGCCGGAAAATCCTCCATTGCCAAGGCGTTGCAGGTGATTGCCCAGGCGCCGTTGCTGCATGTGCAGATGGACGCCTTCCTGGAGATGCTCCCGGCCGCCTATCTCGACCATCCCGATGGGCTCAGCTTCACCACCCAGGATGCGCAGGGGTATCCCGAGGTGGTGATCCATTCCGGCCCGGTGCTGCAGCGGCTGATGCGCGGCATGCGGCACGCCATCGCGGCGATGGCGGCGCAGGGCAACGACATGATCGTCGACGAGGTGCTGTTCGGCTCGCAAATGGCGGAATATGAGCGGCTGTTGGCCGGGTTCCAGCTTTTCCGGGTGGGGGTTTTCGCGCCGCTGGAGCTGCTGGAGGCGCGTGAACGCAGCCGCGGCGACCGGTTGATCGGGCTGGCGCGCTGGCAGTATCCGCGCGTGCATGCCGGCCAGACCTACGATCTGGAGGTCGATACCAGCACCGCGACGCCGGCGGAATGCGCCCGGCTGATCGCGGCGCGGTTCGGATTTTAGAGCGTGATGACCGAAGGTGGAATCACCGCAGGTCTGAATCACGCGGCAAAATAAAACGCCAGAGCGCGATGACCGCTTCTTTCAGCGGTCATCGCGCTCTGGCCTATTTCATCGCCGAATAAGGCGTCGGAATCAGCAGAAAACTCTGCATTTCCTCGACAAAGCCGGTCACTTTGGTGCGAAAACCCTGCCAATCCGGGTCGGCATCCACCGCCGCGCGGGTTTTCATGCGGGCTTCCACGCTGGGGTAGTTCCACATATGGACCAACTCGTTCGGCTGCGGCGCCTCGGTGACCCAGAGGCCGACGTTCTTCGAGTATTTTTCGCGGACCGGCAGGATATCCTTGAAATGGCCGGCCCATTCGCGGGCCTTGCCGGGGCGGGCGCGGTACATGCGCACCTCGTAGATGCCGCCCGCCTCGGCCGGCGGCGTGATGTCCTTCACCGGGTTCATCAGCCGGATGTCCTGGCGCTGCATCAGCGGCAGGATGTTGGGGATGTAGTCGCGCACCCATGCCTCGTTCTTCTGCAAGTCGGCACGTAGCCGGGTGCGTTCGTCCAGGCTGTCGTAGCTCCACAGGTGCCAGATCTGGTTCAGCGTGCCGAATTCGGTAGTCCAGTAGCCGTGGTTCACGCCGTAGCGGTTGCCGCGCGCCGGGCGGCCGACCGTCTCGGCCAGCTTCATGTAGGCGGGCAGCTTGCCGGGGTGGAAGGTGTAGGTGCGCAATTCGTGGATCATGTCGTTGGTCCTTATGGTTGGGTGCCGCATGCACCGGCGGGCGGGCGCCTCGGCGGCAGCCACTCCCCCCTTGCCGCCAGCGGAAAGGCTGGACGGTGCCGTGGTGGCCTGTCAATCGCCGGCGCATCCGCGATAGGCTGGTGGAATTGGGAGAGCCGCGATGTCCGACGAAATTCTGCTGCTGAGCCTGTCCGGGCTGGCCGAGCGTTACCGCAGCGGCGCGCTGTCGCCGGTGGAGGTGGCAGGGCTGCACCTGGACCGGCTGGAGCGGCTGGAGCCGCGGCTGCTCGCCTTCCAGCGCATCGAGCGTGCCGGCGCGCTGCTGCAGGCGCGGCTGGCCGAGGCGCGCTGGCGGGCGGGGGCGCCGCTGGGGCTGCTGGATGGAGCGCCGATGACCATCAAGGACAATGTGGACATGGCCGGGCAGCCCACCCGCTCCGGCTCCACCACCACGCCGGACGCCCCGGCGGCGGCCGATGCGCCGGTGGTGGCGCGGCTGCGCGAGGCCGGGGCGGTGTTCCTGGGCAAGACCACCACGCCGGAATTCGGCTGGAAGGGCATTACCGACAGCACCCTGCGCGGCGGCGCCACGCGCAACCCGTGGAACCTCGACCGCTCGCCCGGCGGGTCGTCCGGCGGCGGCGCGGCGGCGCTGGCGGCGGGGATCGGCACCGTGGCGTTCGGCAATGACGGCGGCGGCTCCATCCGCATTCCGGCGGCGTTCAGCGGGGTGTTCGGCATCAAGCCGCAGTTCGGCCGGGTGCCGCATTATCCGCTGGAGGGGTTGTTCGCCACCACCATCGCCGGCGGCCCGCTGGCCCGCTCGGTGGCCGACGCGGCGGCGGCGCTGGCGGTGATGGCCGGGCCGGACACGCGCGACTGGCACGCCCTGCCGCCGCCGCCCGCCGGCTGGCTGGACCGGCTGCAACCGCGCCTGGCCGGGCTGCGGCTGGCCTATGCCCCCGCGCTGGGCGGGATTGCGCCCGACCCGGCGATGGCGGCGGCGATCGGGGCCGCCATCGCCGCGCTGCGCGATGCCGGCGCCACCGTCACCGAGGTCGGCCCGGTGTTCGCGCCGCTGCGCCCGCGCTTCGAGGCGTACTGGAAGGCCGGCTTCGCCAGCCGCCTGCGCCAGATTCCGCCCGCCCGCCGCGACGAGTTGGACCCGGGCTTCCGCCGCCTCGCGGAGGAAGGGCTGGCGGTGGGCGTGGAGGAAATCCTGGCCGGCGAGGTAGAGCGCGCCCGGCTGCACCGCGAGGTGGCCGCCCTGTTCGAGGGCCATGACCTGCTGCTGAGCGCCGCCACCCCGCACGCCGCGCCGCCGGCCGACATCGCCTATCACAGCCAGGGTTATGACCGCTGGGCCGACGCGGTGCCCTATTCGGTGCCGTTCAACCTGACCGGCCACCCGGCCGCCAGCCTGCCCTGCGGCCTGACCGCCGACGGGCTGCCAGCCGGCTTGCAGGTGGTGGGACCAGCCTATGGCGAGCGGGCGGTGCTAGAAGCCTGCGCCGCGATGGAACAGCTCTTCGCCTTTCCGGCCCGCTATCCGGCGCTGCTCGCCAGCCTGGGCTAGGCCGGCCCTGGCGCACGCCTGTCCGGTGGCCAGCGCTCGGTCCGCCTGCTCTTCCTGCGCCTGCTCTGCCTCGCCGTCGTGCTGGCGCTGTGGCAGGGCGCGGTGGCGGCCGGGCTGGCCAGCGCCGCCTTCGTCTCCCCACCGGTGAGCGTGGCACGCTCGCTCTGGCAGCTCGCCTGGGGTGGGAAGATCCTACCCAATCTCGATCGCGGCGGTCGCCGCGATGGTGATTCTGCTCACCGCACTGATGGAGTGGGGAGAGCGCGCTCTGCTCGCATGGAGCAAGGGTAGCACCGACCTGCCGGGCTGACCCGCGCCGCGACCCGGTGCCGAGCCACACTCAGACAGTTGTGTCGCCGAGGCGTTGCGTGGAGCCGCGAATGACGAGTTCGCCCGGAATGGCGATGTGGGCCGGGGCAGGCGCCGGGCCGGCGGTGAACTGGCTGAGGGTGAGTTCGACCATTTGGTCGATCGGCTGCCGGTAGGTGGTCAGCGCGTAATGCGGCCAGCCAGCGAGCGCGATGTCGTCGAAGCCGGCGACGGCGATGTCCTCGGGGATGCGCAGACCGGCCGCCTCCCGCAGCGCATCCATGCCCCCGAGGGCCAGGATGTCGGTGGCGAAAAGGATGGCATCGGGCTTGCCGGCCAAGAGGTCGAGCGCCCCCTTCCAACCCGCCTCGTAGCTGTGGCTCTCATAGGAGGCGGTGCCGGTCAGCCGCATGCCGAGCTCGGCAAGGCGGGTGGTAAAGGCGCTGTGCCGCTCCATGCCGATCGCGGACCTGGTGAGCCCGGCGACATAGCCGATGCGTCTGCGGCCGATCGCATGGAGATGGTCGACCAGGGCACGCATGCCGAGCCCGGTGTCGCAGCAGATCGTCGTGATGTCCTGGGTGGTCAGGCGGTTCAGCACCACGGCGCGGCGCCCCTCGACGGCCCAGGCGAGATCGCGCTCGCTGAGGACCGTGGCAGACAGGACGATGACCGCGTCGACGTTGTAGGTGCGAATGGCGATCAGCTGGTCCTCGACCCGGGCGCCAGGGGTGACGTTGAAGAGCAGACTTTGCAGCCCCAGCCGCTGCAGGCCCCTGGTGAGCCGCTCCACCATGGCCGGGTGGAACGGATTGCTCATGTCCGAGACGACGAGGCCGATGATATTGGTGCGACGGGTGGTGAGCATCGAGGCGATGGCGTTCGGCTGGTAGCCGAACTCACGGGCACCGCGCAGGATGCGCTCACGCAGCTCTGGCGAGATGCTGCTGCCCGGCGTGAAGGCGCGGGACACCGCGGCCTGGCTCACCCCGATCAGCGCCGCGAGCTGCCGGGACGTCATCGGTCGCTTCGGCGTCTCCAATCGATCGTTCATCCAGCCCTTCCTGCAATCGCTGCGCGGGGACCTGTATACAACCCGGCGCGGCCAGACAACTGTGATTGAAACCGGATGCACGTCCGCTGTTGCCACGCCCCGGGGCCGGCGGAACACGGACACCTGGCCGCCATGCTCAGATAGCCCCGAGCGACCCCGGTTCCGGCAGCCAGGCGAATGTAGCAGGGACATTGGCGCAGGCGGCGTCGCCGCGGCGAAGACGGGCTTCTGGCCGGCGCTCACCGACGCCCCCGCGAAGGGGCGGAGTTGACTTGAATACGGATACACACAATGCTTCCCTCCAGCGAGCACGAACCTGCGCGGACATACCACGCCGTGCGTGCCCAAGATCAGGGAGGTCTGGAGTGGCCCAAGAGCACAGCCCGGGAAGCGTAGGCCAGCGGCAATCGGCCGCTTCAAGCAGCGGTGAGCGGATCGCCTCCGTTGAGGCGTTCCAGGTCGCCTGGCGACCGGATGATCCGCAAGGGCGGCGGACCGCTTTAGTGCGTGTTCGCACTGAAAGCGGGCTGACCGGCTACGGCGAGGCGTCGCCGATGATGGGCGGGCATCACAGCCTGCTCGTGGTGCGCGATTTCGCGGCCTCGCTCGTGGGACTCGATCCGCTCGATCAGGCAGTGATCCAGGATCGGCTGCTGCACCGCTATATCAAGCTCGGTCCGGAAGGCGCGGTGACCGGCGCGCTGGCCGCGCTCGACATTGCGCTGTGGGACCTGAAGGGCAAGATGCTGGGGCTGCCAATCTACAAGCTGCTCGGCGGCGCCTGGAAGACGACGCTGCCATTCTATTCCTCTATCGGGGGCAATGCCGAGCGGACGGTCGACGAGACCATCCGCGTCGTCGAGAAGCGCTGGAAGAGCGAAACGCCCGCGGCGATCAAGATCCGCTGGGACGGTGGCCGCACCCGCCAGGACGAGGACATCCCCGGCGACATCGCCAAGGCGAAGGCGGTGCGCAAGCTGGTGGGCGATGGCTTCCCCCTCGCGTTCGATGCCAACAACCAGTACTCGGTCGGCGGCGCGATGCGGGTGGGCCGGGCGCTTGAAGACCTCGGCTATATCTGGTTCGAGGAACCGGTCCAGCACTATGACGTCCGCGCCATGGGTGAGGTCGCCCAGCGGCTCGACATCACCGTATCGGCGGGCGAGCAGACCTACACCACCCAGGCGCTGGTCGATCTCATCAACGCGGGCGTGCGGATGGTGCAGCCTGACGTGGTGAAGATGGGCGGAATTACCGGGCTCATGCAATGCGCCGCGATCTGCTTCGCCCATGGCGTGGAATTCGTGCCGCACCAGACCCAGCCGGGCATAGGCCATGTCGCGAACCTGCATGTGATGGCGACGGTGATGCACAACACCAAGCCGGCGGAATTCGCCGATCCCGATACACGTATGCATGTCGGCATCGAGAACCCACCCTTGCCGAAGGATGGGTGCTTTACCCTGCCGTCTGGCCCGGGCCTGGGCCTCGTGCTGCGCGAGGAGGAGATTGAGCGCCGAAGGAGCTGACCGGGCGCGGGCGGCAGGCGGGTCCCGCGCCGCAACGGAGGCCGTGCGGCAGGACGTCCGACAGCGGCACGCGCGGCGCGAGTGGGATCGAATTAAGGGGAGAAAAACAAGATGATCACGAGACGGAAATTGCTGGGCACGGCTGCCATAGCCACGGCCGCCACGGGGCTTGGTGCGCCGACGGTGCGCGCCGCCAATGCCGACACGCTGAAATTCGCGTCTGCCGCCAGCGGGCCGCGCACGGCCGACCCGAACCGGACCACGCAGGGCGCCGACAACTGGCATTGCGCGCAGATCTTCGAGTATCTCGCGAGCCCCGAGGATGGCGATTTCGGCAAGCAGCCGGGCGACTTCAAACCCGCGCTGGCCACCAGCTGGAAGACCTCTGCCGATGGCAAGACATGGACCTTCGCGCTGCGCCAGGGCGTGCAGTTCCACAAAGGCCATGGCGAGATGACCGCCGACGACGTGGTCCACTCCTTCATGCGTGCCAAAGCCGGCGGCACCGCTGTTTCAAACTACGCCAATATCACCAGCGTGAAGGCCAGCGGCAAGTACGAGGTCGCGGTCACGCTGCAAAATCCGGATCCGATGTTCCTCGGCTCGGTGATCTTCACCAAGAACGTGATGGTCGTCTCGAAGAAGGCAGAGGAAGAAAAGGGCGACAAGTTCGGCACAGACCCGATCGGCACCGGCCCCTACCAGGTCGATAGCTTCGAGATCCAGAAGGGCGTATTCCTCAGTCGGCACCCGCAATACTGGGGCGAGGCGGGCAGGATGGCCAAGCTGCAATGCCTCTACATCGCCGATTCGACGGCGCGCACGCTGGCCCTGCTTTCCGGCGACATCGACATGATGGAAGCGGTTCGCGCCCCGGGCTGGATCCAGCAAGTGCAGGGCCGCAAGTCTGGCCTGCATTTCGACATGACCGCACCGGGCTCGTTCAACACGCTGTTCTTCAATCTTTCGAAGCCGCCGCTCGACCGGCTCGAAATACGCCAGGCGATCGCTCATGCGATCGACGCCAAGGCGATCGTGCAGGCTCTCACACCGATGTCGCGCGAGACCTATACGCTGAACCCGCCGAACTATCCGACCGGCTTCGCCCATGACGACCTGCCGGCTGAGCTGCGGCTCGACTACGATCAGGCCAAGGCGAAGGCGCTGCTGAAGGCGGGAGGCTTTCCGAACGGCTTCAAGATCAACGTGAATGTCTCGCAGCGGCCGGACTATCGCTCGCAATACCTCATCATTCAGGAATTGCTGCGGAAGGTCGGCATCGAGGTCAATCTCAGCATCATGGACCACACCGCCTATCACGATGCCAACCGCCGCAACCTCAACACGCTGACGATCAACTCCAGCTCGCTGCCGCCGGTGCCGCTCTACGTCTACGACCTCTACGCCGCCTCCGGCGCAAACATGACGGAGGATGGCAAGGGCGGGCAGAACTATTCGCATTACGGCGTGTTGCTGCCCGGGGTCGATGATCTGCTGAAGCAGATGCTGCAAACCACGAGCTTTGACGACTACGTTAAGGTCGGCCGCCAGGTGGAGCTGAAGATTCAGAGGGACCTGCCGATGTTGGGCCTGCCGACGCTGTCCTACACCGTCGCGCGTGGCCCAAACGTCGACCTCGGCTACGAGGTGAAGGGGGGTTACGCCTACTGGAGCTTCGCCAAGGCGACCATCACCGGCTGATCGGCGCCGACGAACATGGCACGATACATCCTGGCGCGGCTGCTCGGGGCGATCCCGACGGTGTTTTTGGTGCTGACTCTGGTGTTCTTCGCCATGCGCATTCTGCCGGGCGACCCTGCGGTTGCGGCGCTGGGTGACAATGCCCAGCCCGCGCAGCTGGCGCAGTACCGCGCCAAGATGGGTCTCGACGCGCCGCTGCCGCTGCAATACGTGCATTTTCTCGCCGGGCTGGCCGTGCTGGATTTCGGCCAGTCCTTCATGTCGGACACCAGGGTCTCCACGCTGCTGCTGCACAACCTGCCCTACACGATCGAACTGACCGTGACCGCGGTGCTGATCGGGCTAGTACTGGGCATCCCGCTCGGCGTGCTCGCGGCGACGCATCGCAACCGGCTGCCGGACGATGCGATGCGGATCTATTCCCTGATCGGCTACGCGATTCCCGATTTCTATCTCGGTGCCATCCTGCTCGTGGTTTTCTCTCTGTGGCTGGGCTGGTTCCCGATCAACGGCGCCGGCACCGGCTTCTGGGGCGGGCTCTATCACGTCATCCTTCCAGCGATCACACTCGCCTTGCTGAAATCCGCCTTCATCGGCCGGCTCACCCGTGCCTCGCTGCTCGACGTGCTGGGGCGCGACTATGTTCGCACCGCGCGGGCCAAGGGGGCAGGCGAGCGCCGGGTGATCTACCGCCACGGCCTGCGCAACGCGTTGCTGCCGCTGTCGACCGGGATCGGCCTGTCGATCCTCGCCACGCTCTCGGGCTCCGTCGCGGTTGAACTCGTGTTCAACCGCCCGGGTGTGGGCCAACTGCTGATCGAGGCGATCCATCAGCGCGACTATCCGGTGATCCAGGGCGGCGTGATCATCTTCGCGCTCTTCGTCGTGCTGGTGAACCTGGCCATGGACATCGTCTATGTCTTCGTCGATCCCCGCGTCCGGGTGCAGGCATGAGCGACGTCAATGCGCCGGCGGACATCGACAGGCTCGGCGCCATGGTCGCGCGCGAGCCGATAGCGCCCGAGCCGCGGTTCCGCGACCTCGTCGTCCGGGTGATCTTCGCCCGGGCGTCGACCTCGATCGCCGCGATTGTCGTCGTGATTTTCTTCGTGATCGCGGCCGGCGCCACCTGGATCGCCCCCTACGATCCGCTCGAGCAGTCTTTTATCGCGGTGAACCAGTTACCCTCGTGGCAGCACTGGATCGGCACCGACCAGTTCGGTCGCGACGTGCTGAGCCGGCTGATTTATGGTTCGCAGAACTCGCTGGTCTTCGGCGCCCTCTCGCCCCTGTTCGCGGCGATCATCGGCGGCATCCTTGGCGTCAGCGCCGGCTTCTTCGGGGGCGTCACCGATCGGATCGTGAGGCGGATCATCGACATGCTGATGGCCTTCCCCGAGTTGCTGTTGGCGATTCTGATCGCCGCAGCACTCGGCGGAAGCTTCTGGAACGTGATCATCGTGCTCACCGTCGCCTTCACGCCTGGCTTCGCCCGCGTCGCCCGCGCCTCCACCCTTGCGGTGAAACAAGAGCCCTATGTCGAGGCCGCCGTTGCCGCCGGAGTGCGCACGCCGGTGATCATCTTCCGCCATGTCGTGCCGAACATCCTCGCCCCCATCGTCGTGCTGATGACGCTCTGGTCGGCCAGCGCAATCCGGGTCGAGGCGACGCTCGCCTTCCTTGGTCTCGGTACCCAGCCGCCGCATCCTTCATGGGGGAACATCATCCGCGACGGGCTCGAGAACATGTTCGCAACCTCCTGGCCGATCCTGGCAGGCGGCTTCGCCATCACCGTCGTCGTTCTTGCCATCAGCATCCTGGGCGATTCGGTGCGCGATGCCCTCGACCCGGAGGTGAACCAGTGAGCGGCAAGCTGCTCGACATCCGCGGCCTTTCGGTCGAATTCGGCCCGGTTCGGAACCCCGTCCGCGTGGTCGACGACGTGTCCTTCGCGGTCCGACCCGGCGAGGCGGTAGGGCTGGTGGGAGAAAGCGGCTCGGGCAAGTCGATCACCGCGCTCTCGGTCCTGCGGTTGGTTCCCGAACCTCCTGGTCGGGTCAGCGGACATATCCTTTTCGAAGGCACCGATCTGCTGCCCCTGCCCAGGTCGCGGATGAACGCGATCCGCGGCAAGGAGATCTCGATGGTCTTCCAGGAGCCGATGTCGTCGCTCAACCCGGTGATGACCATCGGCGAGCAGGTGGCCGAGGTGCTGATGCTGCATGGCGAGACCGACCGCGAGCGCCGCCGTGCCCGGGTGATCGAGCTTCTGGGCCTGGTTGGCGTTCCCGATCCGCAAAGCCGGCTGAGCGCCTATCCGCACGAGTTCTCCGGTGGCATGCGCCAGCGGGTGATGATCGCCATCGCGGTGGCCTGCAACCCGAAGCTGCTGATCGCCGACGAGCCGACGACCGCGCTCGACGTGACAATCCAGGCCCAGGTGCTGGAGCTGATGCTCGACATCCGCCGCCGCTACAAGTCGGCCATCCTGCTGATCTCCCACGACCTGGGCGTGATCGCGGAGATCTGCGAGCGGGTGGTGGTGATGTATGCCGGCCGGATCGTGGAGGATGCCGGCATCCGCTCGCTCTTCGCTGGGCCGAAACATCCGTATACGCAGGGCTTGCTGAAATCAGTGCCGACGCTGTTCGACGATCGCAGGCGGTTATACCAGATCCCTGGCTCGGTGCCGACGCCGGGATCGAGCCGACAGGGCTGCTCCTTTCGCCCGCGCTGCCCGGTCGCGCTCGATCGCTGCGCGACAGAGACGCCGCCGCTCATCCACCACGGCGCGGGCCATCTTGCCGCCTGCTGGGCCATCGCCGCAGAGGACGCGGCATGAGCGCCCTGGTCGAGGCTATCGGCCTGACCAAGACCTTCGGCGACAGAGAGTTCCGGATCGGCCCGAAGCGTGCCTCGGTCCGTGCCGTCGATGGGGTGAGCTTTCAGATCTTGGCGGGCGAAACCCTGGCCATGGTCGGTGAATCCGGCTGCGGCAAGTCGACCCTCGGCCGGCTGCTGTTGCAGCTCCTGCCGGCGAGCGAGGGGCGGGTGATGTTCGAGGGTCGCGAGCTGACCGCCTTGCCGAAGAAGGAGCTCCGCCTGCTGCGTCAACGGATGCAGATGGTGTTCCAGGACCCGTTCGGTTCCCTCTCCCCCCGCCGCACGGTGGCCGAGATCATTGCCGAGCCGATGGAAGTGTTCGGCCTGGTTCGGAGCCGGGCGGAGCGGCGGGAACGCGTGGCTGAACTCCTGGAGAAGGTCGGCCTCTCGGCCGCCTACATGGACCGCAGGCCGCGCCAGTTCTCCGGCGGCCAGCGCCAGCGCATCGGCATCGCCCGGGCGATCTCGGTCGATCCGGCATTCATCGTGGCCGATGAGCCCGTATCGGCGCTCGACGTCTCGGTGCAGGCGCAGATCATCAACCTGATGCAGGACCTGCAGGAGCAGAGAGGCTTCTCCTTCCTCTTCATCGCCCACGACCTCGCCGTTGTTCGCCATATCGCCGATCGGGTGGCGGTGATGTATCTTGGCCGGATCGTGGAGATCGGACCGAAGCCACTGATCTACGGCGCGCCGCAGCACCCCTATACCGAGGCGCTACTCTCCGCCGCTCCGCATCCCGATCCCGAGAGGCGGCCGGCCCGGATCGTGCTGACCGGCGATGTGCCGAGCCCGACGCGCACGCCCTCGGGCTGTGCCTTCCATATGCGCTGCCCTATCGCGCAGGAAGTCTGCTCGACTGAGCGCCCGGCGCTCGTCGAGGTAGCCCCGGGCCAGAGTGCCGCCTGCCACTTCGCTCGCCCCCGGCCGTTGACCGAGGGAAGGCGGTGAGGTGAGCAAGGCGCTGGAGAGCATCATGGCATCCGACTGGTCGGAGACCGCCGGATGCCAGTTCTGTGCCCGCCTCATAGTCGATTTCGGAGGTAGCGTCTGACTGGGGTGACTCAAAACCGGCTCAAGGCGCCGTCACCGGGGCCGAAGTCGCCCTGCGTCCCGGCGATGATGCCGCCGCGCAGCAGGGCGTCGATCACCTTGTGGCGACCGCCGGTCGGCAGCTTGCGGTGGAACTCGAGGCGGCGGTTCCGGCGCTCCGCGGCGCGCGGTCGGCACGATGGTGGCGGCAGGGGAAAGGGTCATCGGGGCGGCTCCTGGTAGCGGCGTCCGACCGTCGGCAGCCTGGCACCGGGTCGGGCCCCGCCGGGCAGCACCCGGAGGCCCGTGCCTCATCGCCCGGCCATCTCCAGCCCGCCCATCTGCCACGCCGTCAGCCTGGCGTGGGCGGTGCGGCAGTAATCGACGAACGTAAGGCGACGACGCTTGCAGCGCTCCGCTTTCCCAGGCTCCGCGTTCTGTCGACAGTCGATCTTACGCTAGCCGTTCGAGTGACCGCGTCGCTTGGCGACGCTGTTGTGGCCGACGCCGTCTTCGACGCCCTCACTGGGGCCCGAATGCGAGTTCCGCATGCGCGTCTTGCCGATGTAGTAGCGCTTGTCGGGCCGACGCGCCTCGCCTCGTGCCACAGCCTCCCGAGCCGACTTCGGCCGGCGCCACCAATATGGGCAGGCGGGGAGGATGTCGCCTGACGGCGTCATTCCCGATCGGGCTTAAGCGCATGCCCGTTCGACGGCAGGGGCGTCGTGGTGGAATACGGGGGCTTCAGGGCATTTCGGGGGAATAGCGTGGGAAGCCCGAGCGCAAAACCCGCCGCCCGTCCCGTAACCCCTTGAACGGAATGGTGGGCGCAGTAGGATTCGAACCTACGACCCGCTGATTAAGAGTTCGTCTTCGGCAACGACGCGTTGCCATCCAACGTCCGCCTTTCGGGGCCGATCTTCCACTTTGCCTCGGATTTCGCGCGCTGCGGTTGCAACGTTGGCCCTGATTGACCTCCCGTTGCCCGCGACGCCCACGGGGGAATGGCGTGGGACGGAACCCGTCGCACCTATGGCCACAGTGAGTTAGCGGGTCGCAGCAATTCGCGTCCCTCCCCATTCGCCCGACCGAGGCACGGACGCAGATCGTGGAAGCCGTGGTCGACCTCCCTCGCCGTAGCCCCCGAGGGCAGAATGTCGAACACCCCGGCGCTGTGGAACGGGTGCGATCGCTCCGCCTATACGCGTGCACGTGTGGATCGGCGCCGGGGTCGGGTGCCGATCGGTGCAATAACCTTTGAATTTTTTGCGTTTTGAAGGTCCTTCCCGCACGCCAAATCACAGGCACAGAAGCAAATGCGAAGCCTCCCCCGGCCTATACTCGCGACGGCACCTCAGGATGCCGATATTCACCCGAATCTGCAACCATTTTCGGGTCCTAAGCGATCGTTTACAAGGGCTTACAAAAAGGAGCCGACTTTAACACGTTACGAACGACAGACTGGGAACGATGCACGCCGCCGCAATCTGGCGATCCGCCGTAGCCTCAGACGATCCCGCTAATCAACAGGTTGTCGCGAGGCTGGCTGAAGTACGCCAACTTCAGCCCACCAGGAACGTATATCTGCATCACGTCGGTGCGTGGCGGGCCGGACATATGTTGTTGCTGGTCGCCAAACGCGCCGGTCAGGCCCTTCAGGCACCAGAAATCCGCGGTCAGCAGTCCCCCCACCAGATTCGTCTTGTCACCCCAAAGCATGCCAAGGAATGAGCGGGCGGTGGCGGCGAAGTCAGCGTTCTCAATGCGGCTGGCCGCACGGATCGTGGCAAGGCACTCCCAGTCAAACCACCAATCGCCCTCGAACCGTTCCTCTAGGGTTCGCTTATCACTGTTACTAAATCGGAACAAACGGTCTCCTTTTTGGAGCCGAGACATACGCCCCGCGAAGAGGCCGCCATTGTAGTTGTGCGGCACCTTCGACGCATCCGAATTCGGGTCAACTATTGGCTTCAAGCCCGCTGACAGCAGCCTGAACCGTGACAGTTGGGCGCCGCTGCTGAGAGTTTCGTTCACTGTGCCATGGGCAAATTTCAAGTCTGGAGCCATTTTCTGTCGTCCCTTCACGCCTCGACGATTGGCGTTTTTGCGTTCCACATTGTCCAGACGAGCGAGCCATTCACTTGTCTCAAGAACGGGCTAACCTCTGGACTAGGCAATTCGCAACGCTCTGGCCGCGGATTGGCACCGCGATGCGGAGTCTATTCGAACGGTAAACCATTGAATTCGAAAAATTTAGTACACCCCATCACTGGCGCTAGATTACATCGGAAGCCGCGATCTATCCTGCGGTCAGCAGCATAGTCCTCAGAAGGCGGAATTCTTGATCATGGTGTCAAACAGGCCGTCCCCTTGCGAGAGGAAACCCGGATATCCGTCTGTCCACCTGCTAAAGCGCGTTGAGGAAGCGCCGCATCTTGCGCCAAAGGCCCGGCCGGCGCCGCGACCGGCGCGACGGCAGCACCCGTCGGGCCGGCGACAGCACTGGCCCGGCCGGGTCGGAGGCGCTGTGGCAAAGAGTCCAGGCGCGCTCGATGGCGGTAGCGAAATCGGCGACGGTGGCGTAGCGGCGCGTCGGGTCCTTGGCCATGGCAGCGCGGATCACCGGGTCGAAATACGGCGGCAGGCCGGGGTCGAGCCGGGACGGCGGCGGCGCCTCTTCGGTCAACTGGCGATGGATCACCTGCTCCGCCGTGCCGGTGAAGGGGCGCTGCCAAGTCAGCAGATGCAGCATGGTAGCGCCGGCGGCGTAGATGTCGGTGCGCTCGTCCAGCGCCATCGCGTTCCACTGCTCCGGCGCGCTGTAGAGCGGCGTTCCCTGCACCATCTGGGTCACCGTCGCGTTGCTGTCGGTCACCCGCGCGATGCCGAAATCGACCAGCGCCGCCGAGCCGTCCGGGCGCAGCACGATGTTGCCGGGTTTCACGTCGCTATGGATCACGCCGCGTTGGTGCGCATGCCCGAGCGCCGAGGTCACTTGGCCCATGATGAGCACGATCGCCGCCAGCGGCAACCGCTCGCCGGCCTCGAGCACCGAACGCAGCGAGCGGCCGTCGATCAACTCCTGCACGCAATACCCGAAGCCATCGGCCTCGCCGTAATAGTAGATGCCGGCGATGTGCCGATGTGCTAGGCGGCCGAGCGCCTCGGCCTCCCGGCGGAACCGGCGCTGCATCGCCGCGCGCTCGACCGAGTCGAGCGGCCAGGGCACGGTCTTCACAGCGACCAGCCGGTCCACGGCGATCTGGTGACCGCGGAACACCGTGGCCGTCGCTCCCGAGCCACTCGCCCCGATCATCCGGATGCCCTCGATCTCGGGCATCCGCGCCATGCTGACGCTCATCGCGCGTGCCCCCCGATCGGGCCGCGCGACGGGCCATAGGCTTCCAGAGGCGGGCGGCTGGCGCGGGTGCGGTTGGCGTCGAAGGCGGCCTCCTCGGCCCCGATAACGAAGGGGATATACTCCTTCACCGGTACTAACCGCCGCACCGGCCAGAAGAAGGCGGCCAGCAAGGCGTTGAGTTCCATCATCACCAGGCTCCATTTCAGCAGCCCCATCCACCAGCCGCGATCGGGCCTCGCCTCGATGCGGGTCATCGCGGCGATGTCGCTGGAGATGCCCACTTCCGGCGGCAGGAAGCCGCGCCGCTCGCTTTCCTGCTGGATGTCGGCCGCCCGCCGCACGAACGCGTTCGTGAAGGCGGCGGCGGCGGCGGTGGCCGCTGCTTGCGCCGCGCCGATCTCGCGCTCAAGCGCCGCGGCCGACGCGCGCAGGGCGGTGTCCTGCAACACCTGCACCTGGCGGATCATCATGTCGCGTCGGGTGAACAACGCCGTCCGTTCGTCGAGCAACGCGGTGATGCGCCGGTCGAGGCCGTCCGCGGTGACCTGATTGTCTCGGATCAGGTTGTTGATCAGCCGCCAATTCGGACCCTTTCCGCTCAGCCCCTGGGTGGAATTAGTGTCACCGCAGCGCTTGCCGTCCTCCTCGCAGCTCAACTGGGTGCGCAGCCCGGCAAGCGTGGCGGCCACCGCGTCGCGCTGCTGGCGGGCGGCCTGCAACTGGCTCGCCAAGGTGGTGATCTCGGTGTCGATCGGAGCGCGCAGCCTGGCGCTGGGGTCGTCGGACGGCGGCGCCGGGGGCTTGGCCAGCACCGTGAGATAGGCGTCGCGCTTGGTCACGCTGTCACCGCGCAGGCTAGCCAGCCGGCCATCGACGAAGGCGGTCGCCACCGCGACGATCGGGCGGTTGTGCAGGGCGGCGTCCTCGGCTTTCTGGGTGGCGATCTCGGGCGCCAGCATCACAGCCAGGAAGATCGAGGCGTAGAAATAGTTGCCGACCACCGCCATGCCGAGCCGGGTCAGCAGCATCAGGGCGCGACGCACCAGGCCGTTGCCGGGGATGCGGCTGCGGAAGCCGTTGCGGGCAGCTTCGCGCTCGGCCTCCATCTGGTGCAGCCGCTGCAGCGCGTTGGTCTCCGCCGCCGCGGCGATGCCGCCGGCCATCAGCGCGCCGGCCATGGCGTACGAGGTCGCCACCGGGCCGGTGAACTGCATGCGCAGCACCATGTAGACACCGAAGGTCGGGATCGCGGCGCCGAGCGCGACCTGCAAGCCCATCCGCATCGAGGTGATCTGGGCTCCGATGCTGGCCTTGGCGACCACTTCGGGGTCGTCGCCGCCGAGCGAGACCAACACGATGCGCACCAGCCGCAACGGCGCCGTGACGAAGGCGGTGGAGCATTTGAGGGCGGTGGCGAAGGCGGTGCTGGCAGCGCCGACCCGGTCGTTCGTGGAACTCATGGCGGCCTCTCTTTCCCCGGCTCGCTTAATGCGAGTTCTAGCCAACGGTATCGGGCCGTCCCCGCCTGACAAGCGGAATTACGATTTTTTTTGCCCGCCCATGGCCAGGATTGAGGTCGCATTAACGCCTCGGACACCTTTCCTACCGCATAGATTCCGCCAGATCCCCAAACTGGGAAAAACCGTCGACCCCGCGTAACCGCCGGCAGTTATTCCCGTTCGACGCCAGTTTTTACCGCTGATACGCTTCTGGCATCTTTGCGCATCCCATCCGATGGCCTAGCGTCGTCGCAGGGACCAAGGAGCCGCGATCGCAGAAATGACCAGCGAGCCGACGCCGATGCGCGCGCCGAGCCATCGCGGCCCGGTCCACCGCGCGCCCCCCTCCCCCCGCCTCAACGCCACCGCGGCGGCAGCGCTGGCCGCTGAGATCGCACGTCTTTGGGCGCTGGCGCTGGCTAACCCTCACGACAGCCTGCACGTCGCCCAGGGCACCGTGATGAAGCCCGCGCGGCGGGGCGACGCGCCCAGCCTCGGCTTTCGGCTGCGCATGCAGATCCTGCGCTGCGCCACTGGCTGCACCCCCAGCGGTTTCGCCCACCGCTTCGGCGCCGCCGGGGCCGAACGCGACCACAAAGAAACGCTGAGGAAACTGTTCCGCACCCCAATCCGGTCGGACTACCGCTTCAGCACGCCGAAGCCCACCCGGCCGGCCATCGAGGCCATGGCCGCCCGCGCGCTTGCGGAGCTAGCCGGCGACAACGCCCCCCGTGCGGTCGAGCCGTTCCTCACCCAGCCATTTGGCGGCCATGACGCGCCCACCCGCCTGAGCGACTGGCTCGCTGGCACGCCGCGTCCGTCGGCCCTGGCAACCGGCGATGGGCTGATCAAGGCGATCCTGGCCGACCCGACCTACCAATATTTCGCCGACCCGGCCCGCGGTTCGCTGCCGGACCTGGTGCGCCAGCACCTTGGCGGCGCCGAGGCGCGCTGGCCGGTATTCTGCATCCCTTCGAAGGACAACATTCCGAACGGGCTCACCGCCCTGGCGGCGGAGTTGTGGCGCACCGAGCAGCGCCAGGACGTGCGGCCGTGGTGCTACATCCCGGTCGCCCGCGGCCGTCCGGGCGCAGGCGATACGAGCCTGCCGGCTATCGTCGCTAGGCTGGAGGCATTCTACCGCAACGAAGACCTGAGTGGCGCCACGCCCTGCGCTACCGAGGCCGAAACCGCCGCGGCGATCGCGCGCATCCGCGCCCACATCGCAGTCACGCCGGCGGTGTTGGTGTTTGACGGCTGCAACTTCGATGGCGGTTGCCGGCCGCACCTCACCCGCTATCTGCGCGACGAGCCGGTGGTGCCGCTGCTGTGGCGCCTGCTGCAGCCGCTGCGCAGCGAAGAGATGCTGGTGCACGACCCGGCAGTGTTCACCCGCACCCGGGTGATCGTGCTCGGCGACAACGACTTGGCGCCGCTTCTGCCAACATTGTGCCGGACGAGCCAGCCGCTGGCGGCGCCGACACGGCAGGGCAGTGTCACCGGCACCCTGCGCAAGACCCTGGTCGAACCGGAGTTGCAGGAGGCGTTCGGCCAAGTCTCGCCGCAGTTGCTGATGACCGAGACGATGGTGTGGCTGATGCGGGCGCAGGCCGTGCTCGCCCGCGCTGATGGCGCGTCCGCGCGCAATACCCTGCGCGCGCTAGCCGCGACCACGCCAGGCCGAGCCGATCTGTGCGCCGCCCTGGTCGCGCGCCTGCGCCGACGCGGCGACGCCGCATGGCCGGCACTGGCGTTCTGCGTACTGTCACCCACCGAGCTGCGGGTGAAAACATTGTACCGGTTGCTGCATCGCTGGTACCTGCTGTTTCGCCCGGATCCGCTGACCGCGCCGGAGGCGGCGGTGACGCTGGTCACTTCGGCGCTGCAGGGTGTACTAGTACAATGCCATGGCGAAACCATCGCCCATCTCTACAGCGACGATCTGGAAGCGGAATACGACGCCGCCACCTGGGGCACGCCGCCGCCGGCGCCCGGCCGCGCCGACGCGCTCGACATCGCCGATCCCGCCGTCCGCGCCGATCTGCAACGCGCCATGCAGGCCACGCCGCATGCCCGCGCCGAACTAGCGGCGATGCATTTCGTGCTGGCCGAGATGAGCCTGCAGCAGCACGGCCTGCTCGTGCGCAGCGCCCCCACCGGCGAGCACGCCAGCGCCGCGTTCTACCGCCGGCTGGGGCAGGCGATTCTTCACGGCGTGCTCAGCGTACATCACTGGCCACAGCTAGCGGAGCGCTCGCACCACGCGCCGACCGCGCTGCCGTTGCCACTGGGCGAACGGCTGCGCGCGCTGTATTGGGAGCATTACCGCGCCGGCCTCGAACAGGCGCCGGCCTGGGCGATGTCGCGCACTTTTGGCCTCGATACGGTGAAAGCCGAGCTTTGCCAGCTATTCCTGGACGCAATCACCGTGTTGGGCGCCCAACGCACGCTGGCCGACGTCGCCCGAGAGGTGCGCGAACACCAGATCCGCGCCGCGCTGCGCCGTGGTGACTTCAACAGCCTCAGTGCGCATCTCCAGGCGCTGCCGGGTGCCGAACGGGATCGGGCGCCTTATGCGAAGGTGACCGCCGACTGGTATACACTGACCGAGGGATACGGGGTAGCCATCGCGCTGTGCGGGGCGCGGCTGAAGACGCTTGGCGATTTCGGCCTCCGCGCGCCCGCTCCGCTCACCGAACACGCCGTCCTGGAGGATGCGGTGGCCGCCGAGGTCCGCCGACTGGCCAGCGATGACACCCCGCTGCGCAGCGTGGTGGCGCGGCCGCACGGCCGGCGCATCCTCGCCGAGATCGTCGACGTGATTGAGCGTCTGGCGTGCGTCTCAGCGTACGACGCGGACGGCACCGCACACGGCGACGCCACTCTGGCCGCGCAGCGCTTCGGGACAGCCTACTATTACTTCAGGGTGTCGCAAAACCTGCCCGCGGCGGTCGCGGCGGCAGGTAGCCCGACCGACCCGCAGATTTCCGCCGCGACAGCGCGGGTCTTCGTTAGGGTGGCGCTCAAGCTCGGCCGGCATTTCGAGCGCACCGGCGACGCCGGGTCCCAGGGCGATGCGTTTTATCTGCAAGCGCGTCAGCACGCCGACCGGCTATGGCGCAACGTCTACCGCCACCCGATGGAGCATGTGCAGTTGCTGATCATAGAGTCGAGCCTGGCCCGCATCCACGCGCACGCACCGTGGCTGGCGCTGAAGTGGCTGGCCCGCGCCGAAGCCACCATGCCAAGCCCAGACAGCCGGCCACGCTTCTGGATCCGGCTTCTGCACGAACGCATCAAGGTTTTGCGCGCCATCGCTGAACTCCAACTGACCGGCCCCTCCCTGCGCGCTAACATCATCAAGGCTGCATGTCAGGATGTCGGCCGCATGTACGACCTTGCCGACCAGTTCGGCACCAAGCATCTAGTGCATCTGGCGGAGCTGCAACGCGAGAAACTCGCAATGCTGTGACCGGAGATGTGCGTCGATGCCCAGACGCGACACCGACCCAGGGCACGATGTATTGAGGTCCGCAAATTGAGAAAACTATCGTTGTTGCATTTCGGGCCCATGCTTCCGGTATTAAATGACGATGATCTATCGACGTTATTATGCGTTATGTTAAAATTATTCTTATCAAGAAGTGATTCTTTTATCAATAACTATGTTCTACAATTTTAATTATTACTCTATATTCGTTACAATTTATATCTCATTTGTGTCAGGAACTAGCGCCGGGTCAAAGCGTCGATCGTCGAGATAAACTATCAAAGTCTCTCGTGTTTGGTGGAGCCCCTGTGCGCCTACTTGCAGGCAGATCATTTTCATCGCCACTCAGCCCATGCTCAACGTCGGTATGGTCGGACTGGGCTTAGCGCGAATGGTGCTCGGTCGGGTTCTGGCTCTAGTCGGGCAGGGTAGCCACGTGACAGTGGTCAAGAATAGATGCGAACCGTTTCCTGGCGATCGCTTCTAACTATAGCCGCAGCAAAGCTTCGGCGGCTTTTGCCCTGTTGGTGGAAGCGCGCTCCAGATCATGAAGCGGGGAGGCCTTGGCGTAGCCGCTGCGGGTCGCAAAAGGCCCCATTATGGCAATGCGCCCGAATTTACACCACGACGCGGGCGCTAGGCGGGTGACGGCAAAGCAATCCCGTTCTGCCGTGGCTCTTCCTCGGGTGCCTATTCTTCGGCCGTCTTCCAGCTGACTGATGCTGCCAGAACCGGCGGCGATGGCTCCGAGTCGGTGGGAGATAGATCCCGACCTCGGGCTATCCGTTCCCATTCCTCACGAATTCGACGTAATTTCCATTGCGTTGGACTCGGTTGGAGAAGGCTACTTAGTAGAGCCCTGGTCGGGCTCGTCGGTTGCGAGACAGGATGACAGACACGGAAGAGCCAAGACCGCTACATCTGCATACGGTGGCGTCGCTCTGCGACGACCTCGTGAGCGGTCGCGCTATCGGCATCGGCTCCGACAACCAGCCGTTTTCGTTCTCCGACAAGCCGTCGCGGACGGTGCTGAACTGGTATCGGCAGCGCCAAACTGCGTCGTGCAGAGATCAAAGCCGCAGACGAGGCTTACAATCGGGCTCTCGCGGATCTCGAGGCAACCTTCGCGAAGCATTCCTCTATTCGACCGTCAAGGCCCGTTCCGCCTCCAGGCTCCGACGTTACGATTGAAGCTGATCTCGCCGCCATCAAGGCTCACTTCGAGCATGAAAAGGCGGAAGCGCTGCGCAAGGCAACCGACGTTCTCGGCACATTCGACGCGGAGGACTCCAAGGCGCGGTCCGATCTGGAGACCAGCATCGGACCGGCGACTAACGAGGCCCAGCAACTGCGGCGTCTCCCGTCGGCCGCTCGCCTGAGCAGCCTCGGAACCCTGTCGGCCCCGGAGATCGTCACCGCGGAAGATTTGATCGAAGCCATCCTTCGCGAGGCGCACAACCTAGCCGAATTGGCGGCTGAGCCAAGCCGCGCTGCGCGACTGCGCCTCACGGCTGATCCTGCCGCGAAGTCGGCCAGGTACCTCGGAGGGTAGCCCCGTCCCGTCCCGGTAGAGCGACAACCCGCACGGCTGGACGCCAGACACTGGCGCACACCGCCAGGGTCATGTTGGGGGGATCGGCGAACTTTCGGGGCGTTTAGGGGGAATCGCGTGGGATGCCCACCCGCGAAAACCGCCGCCCCTCCCATAACCCCTTGAAGGGAATGGTGGGCGCAGTAGGATTCGAACCTACGACCCGCTGATTAAGAGTTCGTTTTCGGCAACGACCGCTTGACCAACAGCGCCCGCCTTTCGGAACTGATCCGCTACTTTGGCACCAACCTTGGGCGCTGTGGTCGTGACATTCGCCGCCGCTGACCTCCTTTCGGCCACGATGCGCGTAGGGGAATGGCGTGGGACGGAACTCAGCGCATCGATGGCCACGGCGGGCCACCGAAATCGCGCCGGGGCGAGGCAGGGTCACAGATCGTAGAACGTGAATAGGTGTCAACGACCGGAGTCCGCCGACTTCATGGCATTTGATATGTGGATCGGCGCCGGTGTTTGCCGCCGATCGGCGCGGTAGCCCATTGAATTCCAAGCGTTTGGTCGGGTCCCCCACGCACGTCTGCTCACACACAGGTCTCATTACGCCGATCGGCACCGCGCCCCCAGGCCTACCTACAAGCCGGGAAGACGGCTCAGAGCCCGGAGTGGCCCCCAACATCGCTCCAAACGAGGTACATTTGCGCAGAGGTTGACTCCGCCTGCGTGAACAGACTCCTCCATCCCGCTCATCCTGGGCGAGCGGGCCCCCGCCGCGGGTGGACGAAGGCACAGGCAGGATAAAAATTTCCGTGAGTGACGGGGAGAGCGCGTTGACTAGAGCATGCCCTGATCGATCCGATTCGAAAGTTCTTCCCCGACGCGGCGCTGATCTGATTCACCATCGTGGTGGCAGGAGGCGGCATGGATGGCTCGGGCCTTATCGACGGATCTACGCGCAAGGGTGATTGCGGCGGTTGATGGCGGCTTGTCGCGGCGTGCTGCGGCGGAGCGGTTCGGGATTGGCATTGCCACGGCGATCCGCTGGGTGCGGAGGTTCCGCGCGACCGGTGCGATCGAGGCGCTGCCCAAAGGTGGCGACCTTCGCTCGCATCGGATCGAGGCGCATCGGGACGTGATCCTCAGCGTCATAGCCAACGAGGTGGACATCACCATCATGGAGTTGACGGACCTGCTGGCGCGCGAGCATGGCCTACGGGTTGCCCCCAGCACGGTGTGGCGGTTCCTGGACCGCCACGGGATGACCTTCAAAAAAACCGCGCACGCCAGCGAACAGAACAGGCCCGACGTGTTCGCGCGGCGTCAGGCGTGGTTCGACGCGCAGCCTGAACTCGCCCCTGAACGCCTGGTGTTCATCGACGAGACCGGTGCGTCCACCAAGACGGCCCGTCTGCGCGGCCGGGCGCTCCGAGGCCAGCGCTGCCGTTCGCCGGTGCCGCATGGCCACTGGAAGACGGCCACCTTCACCGGTGCCCTGCGCCTGTCCGGCATGACCGCACCGATGGTGCTCGACGGGCCAATGAACGCTGAGGCATTCCGCGCCTATGTCCGCCATGTGCTGGCACCCACGCTGCGAGCCGGCGACATCGTGGTGATGGGCAACCTGCCGGCCCACAAGGTCGCGGACATTCGAGCCTTGATCGAGGCAGCCGGCGCAAGGCTGCTCTACCTGCCGCCCTACTCGCCAGACTTCAACCCGATCGAGAACGCCTTCGCCAAGCTCAAGGCCATCCTGCGCAAAGCCGCCGCACGCAGCATCGCAGACCTGTGGGGTGCAATCGGCACCGCAATCGACCAGTTCACCCCAGCCGAGTGCGCAAACTACTTCAGCGCAGCAGGATACGAGCCGGAATGAACGGAGTCTGCTCTAGGCCGCTGGCTCCTTTACCGTCGTGTAGTCGCCATCGGCAGTGCGGCAGGTCACCAGTTCCTGCGTTGTCGGACTCTGGCCATGTAGCGTCGTGTCCTGGCGCACGCGACGGCAGAAGTTGTTGCCCGCGACTGAATATTCCGCACCCAATGCTGTGTACGAGCCATGGCTGCCCGTCTGCGGGTCCGTCCAGTAGGCGCTCTGCCCGACATGCGCATGGCGCATCTGCGCAAGTGCCGTCTGCGCTTCCGCGCAATCGCGCTGGTCAAAGCCATGACCAACGGCGAGGCCGCTGATCAACCCGGCAAGCGCGCCAATACCGGCTCCGATCAGCGCACCACGCCTTCCGCCAGCAATCGCTCCAAGACTCGCTCCGCCGGCAGCACCGCCCAACATGCCCACGGCTGCGCCGGAAAGGGTCTTCGGTCCGAACACCCGACAGGCGTTCTGCGCCTGCTGTTCTGGAGACGTGTAAGGCTGATTGGTGCAGCCTGCGGTCAGCGTGGCGGTGGTCATGCTCAGGAAGAACAGACCGACGACGGGTAGGCGGGCGGCACGGATCATCACGAATGCTTCCTGTTTCTTATCGTTCGGACGATGCAGTATCAGTGTTTCGCTGGAGCAGCTGCGAGCGGCAGGCTCACGTTTGATCCCTGCACGCCAATCGTCCCGGTCATCGTTGGTGAGTCGTTACCTGACAGACTAACGGTCTCTGTCGGGCTCATGGTCACGACCCCGCCGGTAGTGGTCGCCTGGAGTGTACAAGATGGCGTATCTGTCGGACCGCTGCAGATAAAGGTTCCGTTCAATGCGGCGGTACGAAGGCGGACGATGCCGAGCCAACTATCGACGAGTGTTCCATCGCTGCCAGTCAGGAGCGACAATCGGCCATTCAGCGTACTGCCCCCATCCTTGAGCAGCAGGTCGAAATTGTGGGCGGCCACCGGCACAACGTTCGGAACGTTGAGGTCCGTCCCCATACCGCCTATGTTCGCAGCCATGGACTGGAACGCCGCACTCCAGTATGCGCGAATTCTATCCTGTATGCTCCCGTCGCCCTTGATGCTCCTGCCTACGCCGAAAACATAGAAGATGCTGCGGCGCAGGAAGGCTCCGAGCTTGGCACCATAGTTGACCGCTGGGCTTGGCAATGGCTTGAAGACTGAGCCAATATCGCTGCTTTCTGCGAGGTTTGAGTATAAAATCGCCCGGATCGTCTCCTGTGTGTGCGAATAGCGGGCGCCGTCTGAGACTAGGGCGCGAATGATCGACTGAGTTGGCGGATTATCAGGATCTATGATTACCCGCGAGGCCGCGCGCGCATGTTCCTGCTCGATTTTTGCGACTGCGACTCCCAAGTCGCGCGCGAAAAACCCTTGCTGCTCTTTCAGGTTAGCAAGGGGGCTAGTCGAAAAAAAATGGCTCTGATTGGCGAGCTTTGCGGCTTCAGCAGGTGTGTAGGCGGGCCAACAGCCAGTCCAGCGTTCCCTGCTCTGACCTGTTGTCGGAGAGAGCTCCACGAGAGTGGTTCGCTCACCGGGCATCAACGTGGCGGTCAATTTATCATAGATGCTATGGAGCCAATTATTTTGGCCATTCACTAGGACGTTATCATCAACATAAATGACGGTCTGCCGGAGGCTGCTTTGTCCACAAAATGACGGATCGAGCTTGTTGCTGCCGCCGAAAAGACCCTCTCCGTGCACGGTGCGACTGAAGGTAAGTGGCGCCAAGGCTAAGACGAGGAAGAGCAGGCGCCTCATGGTTACGCTCCCCCCCGCATTAGGTGTTGAGGCAGCGCGATCTGCATCGCTTTGTAATCGAAGGGCGAGAACGGTGTGTTGGTGTCGGTCCGGACAATTTGAACCTGGCCGGAATGGGCAAGTGCAACTCGCACCAGCGCATCACGATAGATCTCGACGTTACGCTTGGTGACCTGCTCTAGTTCGTGCCATACCGCATCGCCGCGACTGGCGACTTGCTTAAGCATATCCATCTCGCGTGTAACGGCCTTTTTGCGGGTCTCTGCCGCCTTGGTCTTCTCTTCAATTGTCTTTGCTGCTTTCGCAATAAGATGCTGTAGGCGGACTGAATGCGCCTCTCGGGCTTGGTTCCAGGCCCGTCGTGCCTTCAGAAACTGCTTCGTCGCTGACATGTAGTCGGGATCTGGGTCGTGCCCGAGGTAGGAGATGAAGACCCCGAGCATCCACGCACCGAGGTTTGCGATCAGCGAGACAAGCACATCGCGTAGCGGGTTGATTTGCACCACGCCGATATTTCCGAGCGCGCTCGCCTGACTCTGATTTCCAAGCATATCAATTGCGGCTGCCCAGCGCGCCCATCCCGTGAAAGCTAGCACGATCACCAGCGCGGTGGTCGACATGCCAAACATGCGCCAATCGGTCCAGCGTTTAGCGGGATCACGTTCGGGCCCGAAGCGGAATGACCATTGCTTAAGAAGCTCGCCATGACCATGCGAAGATAAGGCAAGTAAAACGCCGAGAACCAATGTGGTGCCGAAAGCCACTGCAGGAACGCCCCAGAAGGCGTTGAACGCATGATAATTAATAAAACATTCAGTAATCAATACAAGAGATAACAAAAGCCAATAACTTAAGGTGCTAGCGAACATAGTAGCGCTGCGATTTCCGTATTTGTCGCGAAAGGCGTCAAAGGAATCCTTTGAGCGACTATGATGGTCATCTATTTGTTCGTATTTGGGGTTCTGCCGAAGTTCGCGTTCGACCGCTTCCAGTGCCTCGTCCCTCTTTCTCTCTTCCTCCGCTACCTCGGCATGCAGTTTTTCGACAGCGTTGATATCTGTCATCTTCGGCTGAATTGCGACTTCAAAGTCGTTCCACAGTGCGCGCCACTCTGAGGCAAGATCATGCACAGATTGAAGGAGATTCAGGCGCATCCCGCCGCTCATGCCATTCGCGTCAATGGCGATGGTATGAAAGCTTGCCTCTTGTTCCGCGCATTCGGAGGCTTTGGCGGGAGTGACTGCTAGCTTACTCGCGCGACTAACCGGAAATCCTAATGCCTCCTGGTAGGCGTCTTGCAACGCCTTTGCGGGATCGGCGGCATGGTCTGCTTTCTGCGGGATGCTCATGGTGTTCCCCTAGTAGGAGCCCGGCCCAGCGCCGACCGGGTCCACTGCGCGCTGTTCCACCGGGCTGATAGGGACCATCTGCACCGGCGCGATCGGCATCGTCGGCGCGAGGGCGATCTGCTGGATCGGGCGGGCTGATGCGTCGGATGCTGTGAGTGGAGCCGGTATAACTGCCTGCTTGCTAACCGGACTCAGTGGCAGACCTCCGAGCGGCCGGAGCAAGTCATCACTTGGCTTGATCATCAATTGCGGCGAGGTGTCTGGTTTGAATTGGAAGACATCTGCGATCGAGGGCAGTCGCGTAGTCACATCCACTGCCGGTCGTGGACGGACGGCGGCCAGCTTCCCAATATCAAAGTAGCTTTCGGGCACGACATACTGCTGCACGGCGGCGAGGTTCGCCGACATAGCCGGTGAGACGAGGAATTCAACGCGTCGGTTGAGCGCCCTTCCCTCGGTCGTGTTATTCGGTGCAATCGGCTGCCGCTTGCCGATCGCGACTTCACTCAGCTGACTCGAGTTGACGCCGCGCGCGACGAGCGCCGCCATCACTGCTTCCGCGCGACGGCGTGACAGGGCAATGTTGTAGGCGTCGGTGCCGATTGCATCAGTGTGGCCGAGGACAGTTAGGGCGGCGTCCGGGACATCATGCTTCATGTTTTCGACGATGAGGTCGAATATGCGCCCGGACCCGGGCAGAGGGGTCGACGAGTCGAAGGCAAAGAACGCCCGCTCGGGAAACACCACCCGAACGACCGGGACCGGGCCGGACATGAAGTCGACGGAGCCGGGTGGGAGGAGTACTTGCTCGACCCGAGGTGCTTGTACGCCTTGCATTTCCGCCAAACGCTGAAAACGTCTGATCCTGTCCTGCTCCTCGATCCGGGCGGTCTGGTCTTGAGTGGCGAGGCCGCTCGGCTGAGTGTCGGGAGCAGCGGATGGTCCGATGTAGGGCTGCACGCAGCCGCTGAGGAACAGTGCCGCACCCAGGGCGATTGGCTTCAGCGACATCGTTATTCCTTCACGAGGCGGGAATTGATTGCGAGGTTACGATCGTTTGGGACATTTGACAACTCAGATAACAATCAGCACAGAGACCGACTATGCACGATCGAGCGGACGAAGTAACGTTCCGCATTGGAAAGTATAGAGGATCGATGATCGATCGTGAAATACCACCATCATCAAGCCCACGGCCCGTTTCGGGCCGGCGACATCGCAGCCAAATTGTTCATCGCAGTGCTGGCGTAACTCGAGGTGGAGCGACAGCTATGGATAAGCGCCCGAGAATGACTCCCTCGTATTCGTGGAATTCGATAGGCTACTGGGCCAATCGGCACCGGATATCGTTGCCGATCCACACTCCCTCGATACCACCGGAATGACGAAATGGGCAAAGATTGGACTGTTGTCAATCGGCACGCAAAAGGGACCCCGGATCGGCGTCCAAAAGGGACCCCTTCTGATGATAGGGATGGTTCGCGCTGCTCCGCGCACCGGAGCCGCAGGCGGAGGTGGGCGGAGCAGCGCGGGCGG